>Ga0247609_10000175_pt1 | contig 92998 bp, 95 predicted proteins | sample 172DNAGHGlowgp2_FD_193487 | JGI IMG/M metagenome (GOLD analysis project Ga0247609, IMG submission 193487) | Sheep rumen microbial communities from Palmerston North, Manawatu-Wanganui, New Zealand - 1728 DNA GHGlow gp2 | ecosystem: Host-associated > Mammals > Digestive system > Stomach > Rumen ...
TCATCTCCTCGCTCATCTTCAACAAAACAAACATTGCTCATACTCAACAAAACAAGGTTCGCTATTCTTCTCATTTCTATGGGATTCTTATAAGACTTTTTAGCATATAAGTCTTTATGAATAGTAGTATTTTGAACTTCTTCTAAATTGTTAATAAATATAAGTGTTACGATAAAAGTACAAATAGTTTATTCAGCATTATTGATTGTAGTGGTATGAATAGTGTCACTGCTTCTATTATTCTTATTAGACTGCATATTGGTTCTTTACTAGTAAACTCAGTGTTGCAACACTTGAGGTAAAGGGAAGATTAAATGAAACACCATCAGAAACAGCCGAATTACTGCGAGTAATAAGAATAGATGCATCAGTAGAAGTACTAGTGACACTATTTCCTCTACCACTATTTTCCCTTCTTTTACCATCATGATTTCTCTTCCAACTTCATTCTTACTGTCACAATTAACACTTATTGTACCATTTTGAATAAAGTTTGTTAAATTATGTTGATGATTATAACCATTTTTGTCATTATTTTAATATTAATTATAAACCAAAAGTTACTGTCATTATGAAATCGTATGTTGCATTATTTGACGCAGACCATAGTTTTATTTATTCTAGACACAATGAAACATTAGAAGATTTTTATAAACGATTAGAATTATGTTTTTCTGATATGTTTTATACTGTTGTAGAATGTAAACCTGTGTATCCAAAACGTTAAACAACGATATAGGTTGAAAATCCTTGAGGATTAATACAATAATCCTCTAAAATGGCACCAATAAGAGAACCTTTACGTGGTGATGCTATAAGTAGTTAAAAACAAAACTAATCTCTTAAATGTTTAATATCGGTTGTTTGGTGCAGTCGGTATAGAGTAATAGTAGAACTAGTAATACTAGAAGAAGCTATCGGCGTACATACAAAAATTCCATAGGATAACAAAAGTACCCTAATACTCTTAATATAGAAATAAATGACCGTTGAGGTCTTAATATAATTATTCACTTTTAAATTTTAAGTATTATGACAAACAAGGAAATTATTGCTCAACTGCTGAAGAATGGAGCAAAAGAAGAAAAGAATGTTACAATTAAAAATGTAACTGTTACTCCTAAAGAAACTTACACTCGTCTTGGTTTAACTCTTGACAAAGAAGTTAAGGGTTATCGTCAAGCAGAAGATGGTACTTATGAAGAAGGTACTACGCGTATTATCTTTGTAAGTTCTTATTCTATTGGCGCACTTCTTAAAGAAGACGATGATGCTGCATTTGCAGCAAATCACCTTATGACTCATCCTGATGCTCTTGGCATGATTATGAGTCGTGCTAAGATTGATATAGTTCAACAGAAGGTGGAAGCGGGTTCTGATTATAAGAATCCGTTTGCTTCAGAAGATAGTGATAGTACTGTGTTTGACCATGATACTATCATTAATCATGTTGTTAATATTTCTCTGAGTGATTTCGGTAAGAAACGCTTGGACAAGTTGGCAGACATGATGCTCGGTTTCTAATCTTATTAGTGGGAGTAGAAATACTCCCACTATTTTAATTATTGCTACTATGAATAATCCAAATTATAAGAAAGAAACAAGATGTGAAGTTACATTAAGTGATGGTAGTATTTGGGATTTTAATCTACCTGAAAATTATGATGTATCTTGTATCATTGACGGTGACATTATTCTTTTAAGATTAAAAGAAAAAGAAGAAGAACCAAAAAGTAGATTTAAATTTGAAACAGTTAGTACAAATGGAAAAGATTAAGACTTTATTAAGTGGATTGTTCTTCTTATTATTTATGTTGTTTGGTCTATTTATGACAGCAGACGCACAAACAACTTATAAAGAAGAAGGTAATGTTTTTAGTAGTGTTAAAACTACTAAAACTGTGACTCCTGATAAGACTCCTTATACTTGGAAAGACTCCAAAGGTAAGGAATATCCTATTTATATTAGTCAAAGTGGATCTTGTTATGTGATTAAGACATCTGCTAAGACTGGTAATACTTATAAGCAATATCTTGGTCCTGAGATTTCTATTAAGATTTGTGAAAATCTTGGTAGAAAATATACTGCTAAGACTAAAACTAAGTAAATCCTTTCTACGGGGGAGGTAGAATTATTCTTCCCCCGTAGCAAAGATATTGATTATTTTGTATATTTGCCGTCTAAATTATAATGATATGAGTAAATATTATATTGACGGTAGTTGTACAAATGTTACAGATTATGATGTTCTGATTGAATCAGAATATTATAATCGTGATTATGATTATTCGGTTTTTGAAGAACCGATTGACAATGAAATTAAACTTCAAACAGAATCTGATATTCTGTTTGAATAACTTTTTATTTAACAATTAAATTTAATTATTATGAAAAGAACAGAAGCGTCATTGATGAAGATGACAAAGAAAGAGTTAGTGGAGTTAATTCTCCAAGAACAAGTTGAAGATTCTTTGCTTGGGCAAAAGACTAAGCAAGAGCTTATTGACATTATTCTTCGTAAAGACGATGTTGAAATTCGTCTGAAAGAAACTATTAAGAGTAAAGATGAAGAAATCGATACTCTTAATACTAGACTTGTCGGCTGTGAAGCTGACATTAACGGTCTTGAACGTATGCGTCAAGATAATCTCAAGTCTATTGAAGAGCTTAAACAAGCTATTAATAGAAAAAGAGTTACTATTCGTAGATGGCAAATTGCTTTTAGCATTCTTGCCATTATTTCTATTATTGTTATTGCAGTTATTGCATAACATATTCTATTACATAGAGCGTATAGTATAGGTGTTTAATTATACCTACATTATACGCTCTTATTATGCCCAAGAGTATGCTAAATCCTTTGTCTATTAAGTGATTTTTGAAAAATCATATAACTATATGGATAAAGGATTAAACAGCTAAAATCGAAAATTAAAAATTATAAGAAAATGGAAAATAGACTATATAATATTGTAATTAAAGTTGTTGCTATTATGGTAACAGTTTTAGCAAGTGTTATACTTGCAACAACTTGGATTGTTTCTTTACCTATTCTTCTAATATATGAATTGATTGTATTTCTTTGTGAACATCTTACAGGGAATACAACAAATCATAACTACGCTGGTAATAATTTTATAACATATTATAAATCTGTTAAACACATTTATAATAGTATGTTAAATGAAGATAATTTTAACATCTTAGAAGAGGATACAAGAGAACCTGATTCTTTTTATCCTTATTATTAAGATGTTGGTCCTATAGCTCAACGGTTAGAGCGTCTGACTCATAATCAGAGGGTTCTAGGTTCAAATCCTAGTAGGACCACTAATAATAGAAGTGAGATTCCTAATGGTTGTACAGCCGATAATTGTATAAGTGCTTTCATAAATATCGTATTTAATCTTACTTCTATTTGTTTTGTAAATAATTAAAATCATTATATTATGGAAGATGAAATTATAGAACAAGAAGAAGAACCCGAGGATACTAGAGAACCAGAACATTGGTATCCTTTTTGTTATTTTTAATTAAATTATTATTCACTTAAAATTCGTTGTAAAATGAAAAGAAATCACGAAGAAAACGATTGTGTAAGAGTTCTTACAAACAAGTGTCATCTTACTATTGATGGCAGAACTAAAACTATTAGAGCTTCTAGAAGTCAAGCTCCGGGTAATAAAGCTTGGGGTCGTATTGACTATCTTATGAAAGTTCATGGTTATGTGTTTATGTGGGATAATAGTGTTCTTTTAAGAGCACAAAATCCTGATGATCGTAAACAAACTAATAAAACTAAGAAAGTCATCAAAAAGATGAAGAAAGATGATAATCTTGGTAAAACTTCTAAAAAGAGATAATTATGGCTACTACAACATTTTCTGGCTTTAGTATTAGGCCAGTCAAAAAAGTTAGAGCTAAAGTTAGCTCTACACCGATTGTAAAACAGGCTCTTTATTGTAAGCCTGTTTATATTGAAAATACTCTAGTTGCACATATTAATACTAAAGGCTTGGATGGTTATGAAAAAGTAACCATCCTCCCCTTTAGCAAAGAATCTTTCGATTTGAAAGGTAAAACTCATATCTTTGCTAGAGATAAAAACAAAGAAGGTAAATATGTACATATTATTAGAAGTAAGGATACTTCTGAAATGTATCCTGGTGATGAAGAACGATATACTCCTATATGTGAAAATTCTATATATAAAGGGTATATAGTTAAACATAATAATGATTTAGTTTTTAATGTTACTGAATACATCAGTACAATAAGAGCTAATGATCTTCTATTAACAAAGAATAATATTGAAAATGAACATTAGTATAACTTCTCAAAGTAACGGTAAAGACCCAGCTTCTACGCTGGGCTTTACTGATGATCAAAGTAATGCTTATAATAGTCTTATAGAATTTATTAATAAACCTTATAATGATAATGATTGTAAGCGTGCACTTACTGGTCCTGCTGGTACTGGTAAGACATATCTTGTTAAAGCTCTTATTAAAAACTGTAACTTAAGTTACAGTCAGATAGGGCTTGCTGCTCCTACTCATAAAGCTTGTCGTGTTCTACAAGAATCAATTGGTATTAATAATGTTAAAACAAACACTTTGCAATCAGATTTAGGTCTTAGACTTAATTTTGATGTTGAGAAGTTTGATATTAATAATCCTCCTTTTGATCCTAAAGGTAGAATTAAACTTGGTGACTATAAAGTTTATATTGTTGATGAAGCTTCTATGATTAATAGAGGTTTATGTTTATTTCTTGAAAAAACTTGTAGAACTAATAAATGTAAACTTATATATATTGGTGATAGTGCTCAGCTTGCCCCTGTAGGAGAGAAATATTCTCCTGCTTTTAGAGCTATTAAATGTAATGCTCTTGAACAGATTGTACGACAAGAAGATGATAATCCTATAAGAGAGCTTCTTGATTTATTAAGATTTGATATTCAACATAAGACTTTTACTTTTCTTAATCATATTGCTCAAAACAAACAATGTTTTGATGAATTTTGTACAAAAGGATATAAGGTTTGCACTAGTACAGAATTCAATGACATAATGATAACTAATTTTAGTGATGAAGCAATTACTAAAAATGTTGATTTTGTAAAAGTCATTGGATATACTAATATGGTTGTAAGTAGTTGGAACAAATTTATCAGAAATACTACTATTGAAGATTCTGATAAATCTGTTATCACAAAGAATGACCTCATCATTAGTTATACAACTATCGTTAATCAATTTAATGAAATTGTTATAGCTAATTCTGAGGAATATATTCTTCAAGACGTGGTAAATTATGTGCATCCTACTTATGAACTGAAGGGATTTCTTGTAAGATTTATTGCCATTCATGGAGGTAAAGTTACAAGTCCTTTATTTGTTCTTGACCATAGTGATTCTTTTACGATTGCTAAATATTGTCAAATATCAAATTCTTTGGTTTCTGCTGCTAAAAGTAGTAGTGTTAAACTCCGTGCTCAAAAATGGCGCGAATATTATACTTTTAGAGAGAGTTGTCTACTACTTACTAATATTGCCAATCATCAAGGTAAAATAGTTTATCCTAGAGACCTTGATTATGGTTTTGCGTTAACTGCTCATAAGTCACAAGGAAGTACGTTTGATACAACTTTAGTTGATGTAAATGATATTGTTTATAATAAATATGGTATTCCATATACTGATGCTGAAGAAATTAATCGTAGACTTTATGTGGCTTGTTCACGTGCTAAAAACAAACTTTATTTAAGATTTGGTAAATGAGTAAAGAAAAAGAAAAATCTATTTTAGAAAGACTTAAAGATTTAAGTGATAAAAAAGGAATACCGCTTGATATTTTAAAACGTAATGTTTATAGTGTTTATGATAGTACTTGTAGTAAGCAATTAACTCCTAAACAAAAACTTGAAATTTTAGAAGAACTTTTATAATAAAATTATAATATTATGAATAAGAGTAAGTTTTGTTTATTATACCCATTTGGTGATAATAAAAATAGTAAATATGAGAATAAAAGATTATATAGAATTTGAAAATATTTATCTAAATGATGATTATATTAATTCCGTAGGTTTTTATGTTTGGTTTCGTAATATACTTAAACTATTAGATTATCTTATGTCTAACTATACTACTGTTGAATATAACTTTAACCCTTATGATTCTATAAAACCATTATTTATTAATCACGTTTGCGATAAAATAGATAAATATATTCAAGATGAAAATATACGTATAAATCTTAAAAATATTTTACACGAACAATCTAGTTTGAGTGTAGATATAAAACATTTTGTTATTGATAAAATTAAATAATTATGACAAGAAATATAAAAATTAAAAATTATCTTGAGGCACATCCTGGTGCCACTGTTGAAGATTGGAAAAATCAAAGACATAGAATGCATGTTATGCAAGCTCAAATGACTACTTTTGGTAAACATACAGGTAGTAAATCTAAAAAAGTACTTATGTATCATATTCATAAAATTGATAAAAATCGTAAATCTCTTTTTGATAGATTGTTTAATCAATAATTATTATGACTATATGTGATGATTGTGCTTTAAGACTTTACAACACTAAGTCTTATAATCTGCAAGGTATTGGTAATCCCTATAAAGGTAATGTTATTGTTGTACCTAATGTAGATTATAAAGCTTATAAAGGTAAAAGTATGGATTTTTCTACTCAAGTAGAAATAATTGAAGATGTACTTCACCTTTCTACGGGGGTGGAAGAGTCCAACTTTTATGTTGTTCCTCTTATTAGATGTAATGAACAAATATCTTGTGAAGTAGATGATGCTACTTATAATAAATGTTTGCAATATTTTGCACATGATGTTCGTAATTATAATTTTAAGAATATTCTTCTTTTAGGTAATGCTGCCAGAAGGTTTCTTAATATTAACATTCATGAATATCTTGATACTATTATTGTAAGCAAAAATCAAAGAAGATATTTTGTTAATTACTCACCACTTGTTAAAAATATTGATGAAACATTGTTTAACACTTTTAGAGATAATCTTATAAAGTGGCATAATAGTGTTAATACTAATTTTTATAATTATAACATTAAAATATTATAGCGATGAGCGAAATAAAAGAAAAATGGAAAACAATTCGTGGACTTCCTAAATATGAAGTTAGTAGTTTAGGTAGTATAAGAATAAAAGATACTGATAAGCATATAACTCAATTTGTTCGTTTTGGAAAAAACGTTGTTGCTCTTAGTAATAAAAATGGAAAGTATAATCAATATTATGTTGATAATTTAGTAGCTTATAATTTTTTACCAATTCCTTATAGTATTAGCGAACCTAAAGTTTATCATAAAAATAAAAATTATTTAGATGATAGACTTGAAAATTTGCATTTTATGAAAAATGTTAAAACTAATAGTGTTCTAGTAAACATTTATTTATTTAAAAATAATAGATGTTATTTAGTTAGTACCATGTCTTATAGAAGAGCTAAATCCTATCTTAATTGTAAAGAAGGTGAATTATTGCACGCCCTTGCTCATACTAGTATTATTAAAAATGATGGTAAAGAATACAAAGTTGAATATAGTTTTAATAAACTTTAATTATGATTACAACAATAATAGATGATAAACACAAAGAACATAAGATTGTAACTCAACAATATCAAGTTGGTACTTATGTTATTATTGATAATGATCCTGCTCAACAGTTTGGTCTTCAAACAAGTGAAGTTAAATATCACAAATGGTTAAGAAAACATCATAATTGGATTCCTGATGAAAGTAGTGTATTATGAATAATGTAATAGAAGATAATATATCTTATAGTGTTATAACTTATACTATAAAATATAGATTTCGTACTCTTCGTGGAAAAGCATCTGCTTGTAGAAATATTAATAGTTTTTCTCAAGCATTAGTTTTGTATAAAGAACTACTAAATGATGAACAAGTTTGTGACATTGTTGTAGAACGAAAAACTATTGATGTTTTTGATAATGATAAAGAATTAAAGTTATGATTAAGAAATTTAAAAGAAATAATATTTATAAAATAAGTGCATATAAAAATGAAGAATTAACTGTTTCTTTAGATGTTTCAAATGTTTCAAATAAATATGACATTGTTAACAAAATTAGACCTTTTACAGACATTCCTGATAAAATTATAGTAGAGGATATAAAAGGAGATAAAAATGTTTATAGTGTCAGTTTAACTATAACGTCTAATCCTTATTTATAATTAAAATAACTATTATGATTGATGAAAAATATATTGTAACTACTACAACAACATATACAATAAAATATAGACAACATAGTCTTAGAGGAAAGAGAGAATTTATTAGAGATATAAAAGGTATTTCTATTCTATTAGGTATTCTTAAACCAATTCTTGAAGATCCTAATATTTGTGATATTGTTGTAGAAGAAAAAATTATTAATACTCTTGATGAAAAAATGCTACAAAAAGAAATATTATGAAAGATTTTAAAATTAAAGTGATAAAACATAGAAAACCAAGTGTTTTATATGTTAATCCAAGTTTAGAAGATTTGGATGGTGAAATTTGGTATCCTTTAACTCATTTTGAAAATCTTTATCTTATAAGCAATTATTCTAGAATTAAAAGACTTTCAAGAGTTAAAACAAGTAAAATGGATTCTTTTAGTAAAAGAACCTTTATTGTAAGACCAAAATTAAATAGAGGCTATCTTCAAGTTGCTTTATCTAAATTTGGAGAATCACCAAAACTTTATTATCTTCATAGACTTGTTGCTGAAACTTTTATAGATAATCCTAATAATTATCAATATGTAAATCATAAAGATGAAAATAAATTAAACAATTCTATTGATAATCTTGAATGGTGTACAAAATCTTATAATAATTCATATAATGGAAGAGCTATAAAAGCGGCTGCATATAGAAAAATTGATTTATATGTTTATAAATATGACGGTAAAACCAATAGTTTTAAATTTTATAAGTATTTTGATAAAATATCTGATTGTAAGCTGTTAAGTATTGGATATTCTACTGTTATGAAGTATTTAGATACAAATAAGCCTTATGTTGCTTTAACTAGAGATATGTATAAATTTTATAGTAATGATAATAAGTGAGGCCTTCGATATCGAAGTTTTTATAAATCTTTTCAGTGTTATTTTTGTAGATTTAAAAGATTATCTACAAAAATTCGCTGATTGTGTTGATGATAAAAGAAACCCTATTCCAATGACTGAGAAATTATCTGTAGCTGAAATAGAAAAAAGACTTTCAGAAGTTAAAAGTCATACTTTTTATATAAGTGATACAGATGATTCTCAGTTATTGGAATTAGTTTCTTATATTAATCAGATGCAAGCTGTTTATGAAACTAAAACTAGTCCTGAAGGAGAAGTTTATCAAGTTCCTATAAGACATGATTTGTTTGGTTTTAATAGTTCAGGTTATGATGATTTGATGATTAAAGCCTTTCTTATGTATTATAATAGATTTGATAAAAAATATCTCTGTGAAAAACTCAAAGAAGTTAGTGATAAGATTATTAAACTTCAATCTGATAAATCTGCTTTCTATGAAGATAAAGAACTTGAAATGATTAGAAAGTATAGATTACCTTATGCCAGTGTTGATGTTCAACAAGTTTATGCTTTGCATTCTGCTGGTGTGAATATTGACAAAGAAACTGGTGAAAGGCAAAAGTTTGGTAAGGGTCTTAAACAAACTTCTATTAACCTTAAATGGTATAATCTTTTAGATTTTAATCTTCCTCCTATAACAGAAGAAGAAAATGATGCTTATTATCGTAAAGATATTATTAAATATCACAATTATTCAGTTAAACAATTAAATAGTTTAATTACAAACGATTTTGATAGATATGTTATGCCACAATATATAAAACCTATGTTGGATTATAATATAAATGATGTCTTTATTGTTTGTGAGATGGTCAGGCTTAAACCTGATGAAATTAAATTACGATATAGTATTACTTCTGCTTTCGGTGTAAATGTATTGTGTTCTGCTAGAGCTAATATTGCTGATAAACTAACTACAAAGTTTTATTCTGATATGAGTGGTTTACATAAAGATAAATTTATTAAACAAAGAACTGAAAGAACTCGTCTTAGTTTTAATAAAATTATATTTCCTCATATTAAGTTTAAAACACCTCAACTTCAAGCACTTCTTGAAGATATGAAACAAGTAAGTATTTATCATACAAATAAAGATAGCTTTAGTAGAGAAATAACTTTTTATGGTACAACTTATACTTTGGCTACTGGTGGTATTCATTCAATAGACCCTCCACGTATTTGTAAATCTGATGATACATATCTTTATCTTCATCATGATTATACATCTTATTATCCTAGTATTATGATTAGCTATAATATAGCTCCTAAACATCTTCATCAGAAAAGTTTTACGAAAATGATGGCTTTTCTTAAAGATACTAGAGTAAAATGTAAACACGGTGGTAATGTAAATGTTATCGAAGGTGTACCTAATAAGATTGCCGCTGAAGCTCTTAAGATTGTTATTAATTCTATTTATGGTAAATTAGGTAGCGAACTATTTTTTCTTTATGATAGATTCGCTCAAATGCAAGTTACTATAAATGGTCAATTAATGACTATGACTCTAATTGAAGAACTTGAACTAAATGGTATTCACGTAATTTCTGCAAATACTGATGGTATTGTAATTAAACTTCCACGTGATAAATTTGATATTTATAAAGATATTACAGATAGATGGAATGAGTTTAATAAAATGGGTGCTGATTATGAAGAGTATGAGGAAATTGTTTCTAGAGATGTCAATAATTATTTTGATGTTCAAAAAGATGGAACAGTTGAATTCAAAGGGGCTCTTGACCCTAAACAATATCTTAAAGATTTAAAGAAAGGTTATGATATGCCGGTTGTTGCTCTTGCTGTATATAATTATTTTAGATACAATAAACCTGTTATGCAAACATTAAAAGAACATACTGATATTCTTGATTTTTGTAAGACTCAGAATGTTGGTAAACAATTTGATGTTGTGTATGATAAAATAGAAAACGGTGAAGTTAAGACTGTTAATAGTCAAACTCATGTTAGATTCTATGTATCTATAAAAGGTGTTGTTATTCAAAAACAAGAAAAAACTACAGGTAAAAGACAACGACTTGCAAGTGGTTTACCAGTTCAAATTCTTAATCGTCTTGATGATTCACCAATTGAAGAGAGAAATATTAATTATAAATATTATTATGATGAAGCTTATAAGATTATAGATCCTATTAAGCTTTCTATATCTCCTAATCAAAAAGGAAATAGAAATAATAAATCTCTTAGTGGTAAAGTACTTATTAAAAAATATTCACAACAATATTTAACATTATTTGACGATGAGTAAATGTGATTATACAAAACTTAAAAAAGAAGATTTACTTAAACTTCCTTTAAAACCTTTTATTGAAATTAAAACTTATGATTGTTTATTAATAGTTCCAACTAGAAGAAAACATGATAGTGGTTGGAGACTAATGGCTATTGTAGGTTGTGATCAAACAGGTCCTATTGAAATAGCAGGATATTGTGATGATATAAATCTCATTCTTCCAAAATCTAATAAAGTTTATAATAAATTTTCTACTGAATATTATAATGCTGTACATTATGATATGATTTTATCAAATTGTATTAGATTTTGGAGTAATGGATACAAATTTGTAATAGGTTGTGGTTGTTCTACAACTGATGTTAAACTTATTAAAAGAGAAAACGATGAGTAGAATATCTGAAGATTTTGGACTTGCTCTTGCTAAAGAGTTATGTCCTATTTGTGCTAAAGAAATAGATGGTCCTATTCTTATGGGTACTATTCTTTTTGAAAAGAATGCACAAAAAGTGAATGAAATGAATGGCAAAGTTATTGGCTGGTCTCCTAAACCATGTCCTGAATGTCAAAAACATATAGATAACGGTGTTTTCTTTGTTATCGGAATAGATATTGAAAAATCTACCGGTAAAGAAGGCTTATACAGAAGTGGTCACATTGTTGGTCTTAAATCTGATTGTGATTTTGTTAAATCTTTAACTGAAGAACAAAGGAAACATAATGCTATTTATATGGATTTTAGAGAAATGATTAGATGTGGTATGATTGATATAGAAGAACATGGTGATTAAATTATGGATGCTAGTAAATTATTTACCGATGCTATTAATCATTGGAGAGATGCTAAAGGAATAGGTACTGCACTTATTCCTCCACCTCTTAATGATAAAATTATGATATTAGGAGTTTTACAACGTATGTATAGTAAAACTTCTGATATTATTTCTCTTATTGTTGTAAATAATTTTACAGAAAGAAGAGAAATTATTGAATTTTTAACTTCCCAAGAAGATGAGGAAAACAATGCTGAATTTAAAAAACTTATTGATTCTAAGAAAATTAAGATTTTTAGTTCTAATTTTATAGAAAATGATAAGTTTAATATGAGAGTTAATGTAGCCATTGTGTATCATTGTGAAGAAATTGGTAACAATGTTTATCGTTTGCTTTCTACTTCTAAATTCCGTCTTGTTGTTTTAAATCGTCTTAAACTTAGCAATAATGATATTGCTAGATTGTACGCTGTGTGTCCTCTCCTAAGTGATTTCAAACAAAATGAAGTAGATAGTCTTCGCACTTCTACCCCCGTAGAAGAGATGAGAATAGGTATTGATGTACCTAAAGATACTGATGATTATAAACTTCTACAATATTATGATGAGTTTATTGCAACTTCTCTTAATATATTTGGAAGTTTTGATAATATTCAGTTAGCTAGAGTTGGTTATGCGAAAGGTAATATATCTGCTACTCAATTTTGTTATAATTTGGCAACAGAAAACGGTTGGAGTCCTAATCTTGATATGAATATTGAATTAAATGTTCAAATCGATGAATTATATAATCCAGCTAATATTAGAGAACGTGCTTCTAAAACTTATGAAATTATTCGTAATAGAGGAAGAATGTTAGCTAATTATGACGCTAAATTAGATGAAATCCTTAAAATTGTAAGTGAAAATCTTGATAAGCATATTCTTATTATCAATAAATATGGTGAATTTGCTGCAAAAGTTACTGATTATCTCAATAATATGCTTCAAAAAGAAGTTTGTGGTAATTATCATGATAAAGTTGATCCTATACCTGCTTCAGATGTTAATGGTAATCCTATTTATGTTAAATCTGGAAAAAGTAAAGGTGAACGTAAGATGATTGCTTCTAAAGCTCAAAAAACTTACAATGAAGAACGTTTTAATCTTGGTATTATTAATGTTTTATCTGCAAGTAATACTCCTGACAAAGAATTAAACATTCCTGTTGATATTATTATTATTACTTCTCCACAATGCGAAGATATAGAATCTTATATCTATAGATTATCTAATGTAAGATATACAACAAATGTCATAAAATTATACACTCTATATATTAAAGATAGTGTTGAAGAAAAGAAACTTGATGCTAAACAAATTTCTGAAACGCATATTTTAGTAGATGGTGTGGAAAAAAATGAAAAAATTATCGAAAATTTTGATTTTGTTGTTGTTGATTAGAAAAATTTTTATATCTTTGCTGTGTGAAAAACATGGCTCTTTGGAATAATGAACGAACAAAAAAGTAACGAAAAAAGTATTGCTTCTACTGGTAGTTCTACTACTGCATTAAGTAGACAAGATGCTAACATTGGTACTGGTTTTAATGCTATTAATCTGTTTGATGAAAAGCAACTAGCTGCTGCTGAAATCTTCCTTAAGAAGATGATGGCTACAGATAAAGGTGGTATTAAAAATGTTAATGAGGGTTTAGCTATCCTTATGAGAACACAAGAACTGCAACTTCCTTTTGCTAGTTGTATTGAGCATATCCACGTAATTAGTGGTAAAACAGGTATTGATGTTCATATTATGAGATCGTTATTATCGAGGGCAGGAGTAACTTGGGAATGCACTAAAGATTATGCTCCTCAGTATCAGTATACTGACGGTAATACGATTTATATTGAAACACAACTTCCACAATATTGTGTTAAGTGTCGTACTACTACAGAAGCTGAATCAAAAACTAATGGAGATATAATTGGTGTTTATCCTGTCCGTTGGTATCAAGATCTTAAAGGAAACATCTATAATGAATTTCAAATAAGCGATAAATGTGTTCCTGCTATTAATAAGCAACACGCATTAAAACTTGCAGCTGAAGGTAAATTTCCTATTATTAGAGTTCCTGCTGTTCCTGTTGATTTTGTAACAGAATATAAGTTTACAAGACGTAAACTTGTTCTTGGAGAAAAAGTTGTTACAACAGCTATTTCACATTTTAGTTACAGTGAAGCCGAAAAAGCAGAACTTCTTACTAAAGAAACTTATAAGAAATATACTAGAATAATGGTTGGTCATAGAGCTTTTGCTTTAGGTGCTAGAGAAATAGCTGATGATGCGCTTATGGGATGTATGGAAACTTCTGAACTCAAACTCATATCTGATGTTCCTCTAACAGATAGTGATTTTGAAGATGCAGAAGTAATTAATTAACAATTTAAATTTAGAGGAAATTAAAGTAGTGATAAACTACGTGTATATTAACTTATTTTTATTAATTTTTAAATTTTTCGTATTATGATTAAATTTAATGTTTCAATCAATGCTGTTCAAGCAGGTCAGAAATCAAGTACCGTTAATGCTGAACCTCGTCTCATTGCCAATTCTACCCCTGGTAAGTTTCAGGTTACTAGTGCCGTAAGTCGTGCTCTTGGTATTTCTGTTGGCGAGAACATTGAATTCTTTAATAATGTTCCGGGTCTTGAGAACTTGGCTAACACTCCTACTCCGGATGTTGTTGCTTTCTGTGAAGAAAATGGTATTAATCTTAATACTGCAGAAGGTAAGAGAGAGTTTGTTACTCTTTGTACTCAATGGTATATTGCTAAGGGTCACCAAGAGTTCAACGCTAATGGTACTCCGATTATGACTACTGTTCGTTGTACTAAAGAGGATAAGCTTGAGGCTATTAAGCTTAATGGTGCTGAGATGATTCAAGATGAAGAATTTCGTGCTATGTTGATTGAGCGTATTGGTGATGAGAATGCTTCTGATGAGGAACTTATTGCTGCTATTGACGCTGATGATATTGAGTCTCCTAAGACTGAGTCTTTCACTGGTTCTAAGACTGCTACTACTGGTACTGCTACTGGTGTTGGCTGTCCTTTGAACTTTACTGATACTAGCATTTGGAATGCTATGAAGGCTGATTTGGGTGAGAACAAGGATAAGAAGAATCGTATTTTCAATGTTTGTCTTGACAAACCTGAGACTGTTACCGTAAATAATGGTTTTGAGACTGTTGAGGTTACTGCTTATCCTGTTGAGTTTGTGGAAGATACCGATCCTATCGTTAGAGGTAAAGCCGAGTAATTGTTCGTTCTAACACGTGTAATAGAGGAGTAAATATAATATTATGTTTACTCCTCTTATTGTCTAATATAATTATAAACTAAAACTTAATTAAGTTATGTCAGAAGAAATTAAGAATGGAGCAACTGCAGAAGCTCCTAAAAAAGTTCGTAGAGGTATTAGTAATTCCACCAGAGCTGTCAGTCAACTTAAGTTTCATGACAAAGATGCTGCTCAAAATGGGTTGTTTCTTGGTCATTTAGAAGAAGTTAAAGTTGATTGGGCTGTTGCTAAAGAAAATACTTCTTTTGCAGGTCTTAAAATGCCTTATTTAACTTTCCATTTTGTTAGTCAACATACTAAACCTGAAGAACAACGTCATTATTATCACACTATTTTCCCTGTTGAAAGTAATGTTGCTACTATTCCCGGAGGTACTGATGAATGGAGAGTTAATAGTATGTTAAGTTTTATTAAACATATGCTCGATATTCTTTATCTTCGTGGTCGTCAATTGACAGAAGCTGAAGAAGATGCTTTGACTCTTCCTTTCTGTGATTATGATGAAGAAGGTAATTATGTAATGGTTGAACCTCAGGAAGTTCTTGATGGTTATGGCGCAATGTTTGCTAATATTGTTGCTATGTTCAATGGAACTTTCAATCTTGCTGAAGGTGAAACACCTAAGCCTTGTTACAAAGACGCAAACGGTAAACCTGTTGTTGTTTGGATGAAACTTCTTCGTCACAAAAAGACTAAGAAAGGTTGGGTTAATGCAGGTAATAATGGTGAACTTGCATTTGATAGTTTTGTTGGTAATGGTTGTATAGAATTGTTTAAAGGTCAAGGTACAATGCCTACAGTTCTTCGTCTTGATCCTTCTAAAGAATCTATTACTCCTAAAGAAACTAAGAAAGAGCCTACTATTGGTGGACAAGCTATGATGGGTGGTGCTGTTATGCCTGGTGCTATGCCTACTGGTATGCCTATGGATAATGGTGCATTTGCTGCTGCTGGTTCAGAAGATATGCCCTTCTAAAAAGTCTTGTAAGTTGTTTGCTAAAGGTAATAAAAGGGTAAAGAATAATATGTTCTTCACCCTTTTATTGTTTAAAGTTGTTTAAATTATAAAAATAATAATATGTCAAAACCTAAGAAACCTAGTAAGTTTAGTCTTTATCCGTTATATAGGGCTTGGTCTGCTATTAAACAAAGATGTTACAACAAAAACAACAAAGATTATAAACATTATGGTGCTAAAGGTATAACTATTTGTGACGAATGGAAACATTCATTTAAAACTTTTGAATCTTGGTCTATCGAAAACGGTTATAAACAAGGTCTTTCTATAGATAGAATTGATTCTACAAAAAGTTATACTCCTGATAATTGTAGATGGATTCCTTGTAAAGAACAACCTAAAAATAGACAAACTAATATTTATGTTAGATATAATGATAAAGTTATGACTATAGGAGAATTTAGTAAAACTATAAAATATTCTTATAATACTATAGTAAAACACCTATATCGACATAATAATTTAGATAAATATAATGCTGTTATTGTTCCTTATAAAGAAGCTATAAAAGAACTTAATTAAAATGAAAAGAAATGTAAATACTTGCAGGTTAACTAAAGACTACATTGAATCTAAAATAAGTCAAGTTGCTATAATGGCAAAGTATTTGAACATTCCAATAGAAGTTATTAATAATTGTATAGAACAAGGTCGTCTAATTAAATCTGTATTCAGAGATGATGACACTAATAATAGTATGGGTTTCGCTTTTAATCGTAAAGGTAGATTAAAAGTTAGAGACTTTGGAGGTGCTGGATTTTTTGAAGATGTATATGGCACTGTAGCATACGTTCTTAGTCTTATATGTGATAGAAGAATAGAACCTAATAATAAACAAGATTTTTATTTCATACTTAAACATATAGCAAATTCATTTAGTGACATAATTGATGGTAAAGCTGTTGATGAATCTTTGGACGAATCAATAGCTAATGCTATTAAAAAAGGTATGAATAATAAAACACTAATTGAAATTGTTCCAAGAAGTTGGAATAAAGATGATAAGGCTTATTGGAATAGTTTAGGTGTTAGTCTTGGTTATTTGAACACAAATTTTGTTATACCTGTTGAACAATATTATCTTAATAGGACTGTTAATACAGATCCTAAATATTATTATAAACCTAAAGATCCTTGCTATGCTTATATGCTTGGTCAGAATCGTAAAGGTGTTTATCTAATAAAGCTCTATTTTCCTAAAAGAGATAGACACACTGAATTGAAATTTATAACTAATTGTAATATTCTTGAAGGACTACTTAATTTAGAGTTAGATAATTATGATTATATTTTAATTACTAAAAGTAGTAAAGATAGACTTGCAATTGGCAACCACTTATACAATCATCCTTTCTACAGGGGAGGTGATACACAACTTAATATTGGAGTAATAAATCTTCCAAGTGAAAGCTATCATCTAAAAGAAAATGAATATCAATATCTTATTAGTAAATTAGCACCAAATGGAGAAATATATTCTCTATTAGATTTTGACAAAACTGGAAGACAAGGTGCTAGATACTTAAAAGAAATGTATGGTATTCCTTATCTTTTTATAACTCGTGGTGAATTAGGACTTCCTAATTATGGTTGTAAAGATTTCACTGATTTATACTCTAAATATACAAAAGAAGAAATTAATGATTTTGTAACAAAAACAATAGAATATGTTGAATACAAAAAGAATAACAAGTAATTGTATTAATTGTCTTCCTATTGCTTGGATTGCTTGTCCGCAAGATAATTACGGAGCTGGAATTATAATGGCTCCAATTACTGAAGAACAAGAAAAAGCTCTAGATAGTGAAGACATAATTGTTCTAGAAGATCAATATAATAGAACCTTTGTTGTAACACCTAAAAATTGTTATGCTTATGGTAAACTAGATTTATCACCTCATAGTGAAGATATTAATAAAATTATAAAAGCTCGATTATTTAGAGGTTTTTATATAAATATTGTTTGCTTAACTAATTATAATTACAACTCTCATACAGTTATTTCTGATGTTCCGGGTGGTAGATGGTACGAAACTGATAATGTTGAGAATTATCTACCTTTTCTACATGGAAAAATAGGAAAACCTAAAAGAGTTGTTATCTTTAGAAAAGATTTTGATGTTTTAAGTTCTAAAAAGAAAAAGAATAATAATAGAACTGCAAATCATAAACATTATGTAGCTTCAAAAGATTACTACAAATCTTATAGTAAAAAGAAAACCGAACTAAAAAGAAAAGCTAAAGTTAGTAATTTACAATTTAAAGTTAAAAAGTAATTATGATTGATTTAAGTTGTTTTAAAGATTGTTTTTTAGAAACAAGTGTTTTTGGTTTAGAATATGCTAAAAATAAAATCAAAGAAATAGGTTTTAACAATTGGTTTGAAATACAACTTAAAAACTTTCTTGATTGTAGTAAAACTTCTTCTGATGGACGTCGTATGGTTCAAACTAATCTTCGACAATACAAATCTGAAATTACTATTACTATAAATATGATAGAATCGTATGCTGAAAATAAAGAGTATTATTATGAAAAACTTGTGTCACAACATAATTCTAATCTAGAATTTGAAGCAATTAATAGTCTAGCTTATGATGTTAATAGTTTTAATAAAAAGAAAACTGCAACAAAAAGAATTAAAAAAGAACCTATTCTTTTTGATAATAAACCTAAGAAAGAAACTGCTGCAGAACGTAAACTTAAAGCACATATTGCTAAAATTAATTCATTAAACATTACAATAAAACCTGTAAGAAATGACAACACTGTATAAAAGAAATGCTCAAGGTAAACCTATATTTTGGGATATAGACCATGATGCTTTTGGGTATATAATCATCAATCATGGACTTGTTGGAAAAGTAGGTCATAAAGAAGTTATAAAATCTACTAGAAAAATTGGTCCTGAAATTATATCTATGATTAATGCTAAACGTAAAGAAGGTTATAAAGAATTAATCGATCTTTATGATAATGCTCCAAAAGATTTAACTGGTGAAAGTTTACGACAATATTTGAATCTTCATCTACCTAAATATAATACACACGAAGATGGAAAATTTATTCCTATGCTTTGTAAAACTCTTCAAGATAATAAACCATTTGAAAAAGGTAGTTACTTTGGTCAATGGAAAATTAATGGAGAAAGGTGTATTATAACTGCTACCAGAGGCAATGATTTATTTCAGACTATTAAACTCTTTTATCGTAGTAGAGAAGGAGTTGATTGGACTGATAAATTAAGCTATCTAGATGAATACTTGCTCCCCTGTATAGAAGGTGACATATTGGATATGATGATTGAAGAAGGTGTTGGTCTTGATGGAGAACTTTATCTTCCTGGTTATTCTATTAATGAAATTAATAGTTTTATCAAGAATGTAGAAGTGCCTCAGCATTATAAACTTCAATATTGGTGTTATGATTTATGTATTGAAAATATGAGTGCTGTTAATAGAGCTATTGAGCTTTATAAACTTCATAAGTATAGACCTAATATTAAAACTAAAGAAGATCATTTATCCAACAAATCTCCTTTTGTAGTACTTCCTAATGAAGGTATATTTGGTATTAAAAGTGCTATCGATGCACGAGATAGATATATTGATTTAGGATTTGAAGGTCTTGTTATTAGAGAAGAATCTGCTGAATATCAATTTGGAGGTAAGCGTAATAATTCTATGCTTAAGTTTAAAAAGAAACTTGATGGTTTATTTACAATTATAGCAATTAATGAAGATAAACGTGGACTTCCAGTGTTTACTCTTAAAAATGATATTAATGATGAAACTTTTGATGCTACTTTAAATGCTACTCAAGAAGACCAAAAGCGTTGGCTATATCTAAATCCTGAGGCTTATGGTACTATTAAAGCACTTGTTGAATATAGAGAAAGAAGTGGTGTTAAAGAAGTTCCTTTTCATGCTAAAATAATTAAATTATCAGATAAATGAATCTTAATGCTTACGATGACATTACAGAAAAAGTAGATAAAACAAAAACTTGGATTGATGTAGATAAACATCTTCTTCTTAGTAGAGAAATTAAATTTAGAAAATATTATGTTTTAAGTAAAAGATATAATCCTGAATTAAAAGTATATGAATATTATATTATTCTTATTGATTACAAACCTATAGACAGACCTTCTTATAATACTAGAAGAGATGATTATGGAAGAGTTAAAATAAGATTGCATGATTTATATACTGATTCTGATTTACAATATCTTGAACATGATACTAATATTTCTATTAAACATATTGAAAGTGAAGATGATGGTGATGTATATCAATTAGATATTTGATTGGTTGTGGTAGAATGGATTGGAATTTGCCCATAGATGAGCCATAGAGCTTGTCTGTGGGCATTTCTTTTTGTCGGAATATAATTATACCATTTCAATCTTAATAGCCTTAAATCGCAAATTAAAAAATAAAAGAAAAACTTGGATAATCCAAATAAAATTAGTATTTTTGCTTATGAAAATAGAAAATAAATTTAATGTTGGTGATGAAGTTATGTTTATTTGTAATAATAAAATTAAAATAGGACACATTGATGGTATAAAAGTTATGATAAGTAAACATAAAACTAATATCCATTATTATGTATATGGTGCACCAATGGATGAAAATGAATTATTTTGTAACAAAGAAGAATTATTTAATACAATAGAAAAACAATTAGCAAATGCCAACTCACAAAAAACTTTATAAATATATGTCTAACGGTGTTGTCCGTGAAGTATATTGTACTTACATTGATTATCTTTTTCTTAAACTTTATTATGATGATAACGGTTTAAGCGAAGAAGAGTATAAATATTTTAAAGAACATCAATTTGATTAAGCTTATGAATAATATAATAGATTGTATTTGTAGAAATCTACCTCACAGTGAAGTTCGTGTCACAAGTCCAACACTTATAAAAGACCAAGAATTTGTAGTTATAGGTGTTGATTGTTTTGATACAGATATTCCTATTGTATTAACTAAAAAACTAGACACTAAAAGTCAGTTTCATATACCTTATAATCTTATAGATAAAATAATTGTAATTCCTTAATTTTAACAAATATGAAAATAATACATCCTTATGTTGATTTAATTCAACAAGAACCTGGTTTCGATGGTATAATGAAACATATTGAAAGATGTGGTAGAACTTGTTATAAATCTGAAGATAAAATAACAGATGATTCTGCTGATACTTTTGTAGCTAATCTTATTAAGAATAAACATTATGCTATGTTAGAACATGGTACTGTTTATTTAGCGTATAAAACTAAATGGTTAGGTGATGATTTTGTTGATAAATATAAAAACAACCATTATTCCGTTGTTAAATTTGTAGATTGTAGTAAAAAAGATAAAACACCAGATGGTTGGGTTCAACGTGTGTTTTACATTACAACTAATTATAGAGTTCTTGAAGAAAATGGTTGGTTAGATGATTTACAATACATTTGTGAACCTACTGAATTTCACGTTCCAAGAATTACTCTTAAATTTATAACTAATATTGGAGTAACTCGTGAGGGAAATCGTATGCGGGCAAATAGTATTGCTGAAGAAAGTACTAGATATTGTAATTATACTAAAGATAAATTTGGTGGAGAATTAAATATTGTTCCACCTGTTTGGATGTCTGATGAAGATAGTGAATATGCTATTAAACATTGGGATCAAGACCAATGGCTAACATATTTATGTGATACTCTTGACACAAGAAATCCTGATTTCTTTAATTGTGATGCTATTGATTGGTATGGTATGGCTATTGCTTTTGCTGAAATAGCTTATACGCAATTAATTCGTCTTGGTTGGACACCTCAACAAGCTAGAGAAGTTCTTCCTTTAGCAACTAAATCTGAAGTTGTTTATACTGCTTTTCCTCATCAATGGAAACACTTCTTTGATTTAAGACTCTTTGGCACTACAGGTAAACCTCATCCTAATATGCAAGAGATTGCTGAACTTGCACAAGGAGTTCTTGAAGAAAATAATTTGTGGGAATTAATTTATCCAAATACTGATAAAATTCAATAGTTATGAGTAACGTAATGTATAAAAAAGTAGTTCTTCCTAGTGGAAGAAAAAAGTATGTACCAGTTGGTGTATATGAAAGAGAATTACCTACTGGTATATATTTTGTAGATATAAGAAAAAATACTAAAAGTACTAGTTCTTGTTCTTATCTTGGAGAACTTTATAAAATTGGTGACCCCAAAGTAATTGATTTAACTGAAATTTGTGGTATGCAACAATTAGCTGAAAAAGTTATGGAAACAAAAGAATTTAGAGAACTTATCAGTAAAAGATATAGTATATCAGAAATAGTAGCTAAAGTAATAGCAATCATTAATAATTTTAATAAATAATTATTATGGATGCAGTATATCTTTATGTACTTGATTATAATTTGTGTCAAATACATTGTATTCATCTTGATAATGATGATCTCTATGTTGATACAGAAGCACTATTAGAACATTACGGCTTTAATGCTGACGAATGTGAAGCAATGTATTCCGGTGTTGAACTGGAAATTAATCATATTTATTAACTTAACTTTTAAATTATGGCTGAATTAACATTTAGTGTTGCAGATGGAATCTGTACTGATGAAGTAAAAAATTTCATCATTGAAACCCATCGATGTGTTGACCTTTATGCTAAAAAGAATCACGATTATGGTAATTCTTTTGATAAAGGTATGAGTACTATTGGTATGGCTTATGGTGTTGGACGATTATATGACAAGATGAATCGTCTAATTACATTGAGTAATCCTAATCAAAAGCAACAAGTTAATGATGAAAGTATTGATGATACTTTGAGAGATTTAGCTTGTTATTCTATTATGATGCTTGCTTATCGTAAGAAAGAAATTGAAAATAAACAAAAACAAATTAATTTTGAATAGTTATGATTTACATTACAATTATTTTAGTTGCTATTGTTATAGCAGGTTGTGTATTAGGATATAAATATATTGATGTTAAATTTAATCCTGATATGTATGAACAAGTAGATGTTACAAATGTAACTCGTATTATAAACAATACTTTAAACAGATGCCACAAGTATGAAATTACTAATGGAGATGATAAATATAAATATTCTATAAATGAACTAGAAGTAGAACGTATAATGCGTGATATAGCTTATTCATTAAACATAATGGTAGAAGAAGATTATGAGTAATATATTTGAATTACAACAAGAATTGCTTGACCTTTTTGATGAAGTTGAGCAAAATTATGGAGAGCTTACACCAGAATTAGAAGAAAAACTTGCAATAACTCAAGATGAATTTTTAGAAAAAGTAGAAAAATATACTTGTGTAATTAAAGATTTAAATATTGAGATGGCAGGTATTAAAGAAGAACAAGCAAGACTTAAAGCATTATATGATAGAAAAGAGAAAACTGTAAATAATCTTAAAAAGATTATTATAAATGCAGTTAATCAATTTGGTGCTACTAAGAAATCTGGTGTTAAATATCTTAATTATGGTTTAGGTGAAGTATCTGTTCGTAAATCTGAAGCTGTAGAGATTAATGATGATCTTGTTAAAGCAGTTGAAATGGAACTTATTGATGCTGCAACATTTAATAAAGAGATAAATCAACTTGATTGTTCAGATCATGTGGATCTTACAAGTTTTGTTAAAAAATATAGCAATGATAATAATGTTGCTATTACAACTTCTGAGTTAAATAATGTTGATGTTAATCTTTCTGTCACCATTCCTATATCTGATTTATCAAAAGGTGATGGTTATCCTGCGTTAAAAGAAATAGTAAGATATTCGGATACCTATAAATTATCTACTAGTGTTTCTAAATCTGCTCTTAAACCTAAACTTAAAGAAAATGGTGCTTGTGCACCTAATCTTGCTAAACTTGTTCAAAATGAATCTTTAATTATTAAATAAATTATTATGGCTAGATATACTGCAAATGGTCTGCCTTGGTCTCATGGTCTAGGTAAAGACGTAAAAGATTGTACAACTGCTCACGAAGTTATGCATAAAGCAGGACTAGATTGGGCTGTTAAGAAATGTGAACTTGTTGCTCAAATGCCTTTTATGGTTGGAGCAGATAATCGTCTAACAGATATTGATATTCGTAATGGTGCATTTTCTAGGGAAGGTTTCATTTATAGAAATCTTCCTGAAGCTTATGCTACTTATCGTACGGATAAGAATATTCCGTTAGGTCTTGTCAAATCTAAATATGAAGTTGTCCAAAATATGGATGCTTTTAATTTCTTTGATGAAGCTATTGGAATTGATAGTTGTCAGTGGGAATCTGCTGGTGCTATGGGATACGGTCATAAGATTTTTGTAACTGCTAAAGTTTCTCTTACAACAGAGATTAATCTTAATGGAACTAAAGATCCTATTGAACATTATCTTGTGTTTAGTAATTCTCATGATGGTAGTAGTAGTTTAACTATTATGTTTACTCCTGTTAGAGTGTTTTGTACTAATTGTTTGAACGCAGGTCTTGATAGAGCTGATAGTTATATTAGGATTAGACACACTCAATCATTAAACACTAAACTTCATCAAGGTGCTGAAGTACTTCATCTCGCTTGTGAAAGAGCTAAAGATGCTCAACAACTTTATCAAGCCCTTTATACTATCAAAATGAAAGATGAAGAAGTACTTAAATATCTTGCTGATTTAAATCTTACTGAACAAGAAAGACTTCTTCTTAACGAATATGATTCTACTCTTGGTTATAAACGTCTTGTTAATAGAGATTATATGACTCTTGAAAAAACTGGTATTTCTACTCGTAAAGCTAATATGATTCAAAACATGTTTGAATATTATATGGATGGTATTGGTCAACAACAGATTGCTGGTACTGCTTGGGGTGCTTATAATGCTGTTACTGGATTTTATGCTAACGTTGCTAATCTAGAAGGTCAGAAACGTATGGAAAGTCTTTTGTATGGTAATGCTCAAAATGTTATGCAAAAGAGTATTATAGCTGCATATAATATTGCTAAAGCTGCATAAAATAAAATGCTAAAAATTACAAATATGATTGCTTGTATCATTATATTACTATTAATGACTTCTGAATTAACAGTGGAACTTGTTAAACATGGACAGCTTAGAGAAGGAATTAATGCTAGATATAATTTTTGGATAGCTTTAATTTCTTATGCTATTCAAATTGTATTATTTTATTTTGCTGGTCTATTTGATTGTTTTAGTAAATAACAAAATATCACACTCTTTTCTACGGGGGAGGTTTGTTCTGTCATAAATTCAATTGGTTGTAATATTGTTCATTAAGTTTGTTATACCTCCCCTGTAGAAGGAATGTGTGATATTTATGTTATTACTCCTATTATTGCTAAAAAATTATAAATAATTTTGCATATTACAAATATTGTTATATATTTGCCTATACAATTAACTTATATAAATAATCAAAATCCTTTTATTATGAGTGATGGAAATAATATTGGAAAACGCCTTCCTATTCCAATTAGAATTAAAAAATTGAATGTTAATGCAGTTATTCCAAAGTATGCTAAACCTGGTGATGCTTGTGTTGATTTAGTAGCAACATCTTTACTTTATGATGAGGTTAAAGGTTTTATATATGGCACAGGTCTTGCTATGGAAATCCCAGAAGGTTGGGTTGGTAGAATTTATCCTCGTAGTTCTAATTGTAAAACTGAAGCTTATTTAACAAATAGTGTTGGCAATGTAGATTCTGGATATAGAGGAGAAGTTATGGTTGTGTATAAAAATACTGATCAAACTCTTTCTAATCCTCCTTATAAAGTCGGTGATAGAATTGCTCAATTTTGTATTGAAAAAGTAACGCCTATACACTTTATTGAAGTTGATGAACTTTCTAAAACAGAAAGAGGAGAAGGTGGCTATGGAAGCACAGGAAAATAATGAAGATGTAAGAAAAGCTACGATTAAACATTTAGTTGAAGAAGCTAAAAAAGAAAAAAGTAGTGATATCATTATAACAAGATATAAAAGAGAAGTTGATAATTTACATAGAGCTTTAAGTCGTCTTCAAAAAGATAAAGAACAATTACTTGCTGAGAATATTAGACTTAAAGAACTTCTAAACAAAATAGATAAAATGCTAACTTAATAATGTTATTATGAAACCTTTTGATTTGTTTATAGTAGAATGTGATAGACCGTCCATGTCTTTCGATTATATCGCAGAAGAAATTGAAAGACAATTTGGTGATTATATTAATATTACTTTTTTAACTAAAGACGATAATTCTTGTTTTTGTAGAAACTTTGTTCCTGGTAGTATATCATTAATAACATACTTTTATGGTAGTGATTCTATAAAAACTGGTTATCAAAAAGCTCAAACAGCAAATAATGGTATTTGTTTATTTTCTTATAATTTATCTTCTGAGTACAAACCTACTTTTGAACATGTAGATTGTGAAGATGATATTATTGATAGAATTATAAATGCCTTTTATTCTGGAATTGCTATAGCTAAAGCAATGGATTATGATATTATTGGTGATGATTATAAATTAATTACATCCAAATTTAGAGAAGTAAGAAATAACCTTTAAATTAATTAAAATTATGGAAAATTACGTAAAAAGAATGGTAGAAGAACACTCGCAATTAGTAGTGAGAATTAACAAATTAGACAACTTTTTGTACGGCAATGGTGGTCTTAATGTTCATACTAATATTAAGAATAATAAAACACAAGAAGATTTATTTAGAAATATGATTGAATTTGCCAACAAGGCTATTCAACTTCGTTCTATGAAAACTTATCTTCTTGCTCTTGAAAGTCGCCTTAACAATGAAGGTATCTTTTATGAAGATGGTGAATATCTTGAGAGAATTGCTAAAATTGTAAAAGATGGAAGCAACAAGGAATGATATTTATCTTTTTGTTACAGAAGGTTGTGAAGGTTGTAAAATAGCTAAAAATCTTATTAATAAAGCTATAGACCAAAGTGGTTTAACTATTTATTTAGAAGTTTTTGACAATAGTATATTTACATCCTTATCAAAACTTTATAATGTTGATGATTTTCCAACAGCTATTTTTATTAAAAATGGTATGCCTGTTGGAAAGATAGTTGGAACAACAACTGTTGATGAAATAATTAAAGAAATAAATAGATGTTTTTGATATACTACTTGTTTTTTTTAACACGTAGTTGTTTTTACCCAAATTTTTTACATACATAGTGGATTGAGTACTCCTGATAGTAGAAATACTATTGGGAGTATTCTTTTTATTGATAGTTGTAAATCGTCACCAACTTGGTGACGGATTGAAATGTGATAATATGCCCGACAACCTATCCAGCATCTAATATTTGAAGAGATAATTATTTTTAGGTATAATTATTCATCTTTAATGATAAACGCCTAAAATCGGATTTCAAAAATTATAAAAACATAATAGATAAATCTTCACCAAAAGTAGTACATTGTTTTTTAATAGGTTTGTCGATGTACTACAAAAGAAGGTTTATCTATTTTTTTTTATTTAATGGTTGTGACAAGTACGGTACATATAATAAAAGAAGTGCTAGCATTTCTGCCAGCACTTCTTCAAACAAAAACAGTATCTACATCGCTATCACAGCGAGATATTATTTAATCTTCATAGTCATCTTCATCGCCTTCAGCCCATTCCATCATATTCTCTACAAGTTTACTATTAAGCATATTCTGACCCATTTTATAATAATGGTTACTTTCAGTGATTTCAAATATACCTGTATTAATACCACGATAAATAGGTATACGACGTTTTAGACGAACAACAAATTTATTTTGACCAGCAAAACGACCAGAGTGATAAGTAGGATCAAATTCATCATCGAAAATCCAATCACTAACGAATCCCATTGTAGAAATTAAATCTTGAAGTCCAGATTGAGCAGCAATAGGAGTACTCCAAAGTTTCTTCCACTCAGCACCAATACCAATAGGATTAAATTGGAAACTTTCACTAGCAAGACGGTCAGCCTCATATAGTGCTAAGTTGTAAGCAATAGAATCTTCCTTATCGTCATCATCGATTGCTCTGAGAGCCATAGCAAGACAGATTGCACTAACAACACCGCAGATATCACCAAAATTACGTCTAATATTTGCTTTGTCATAGTCAGGAAGAATATTCCAATACATTCCAATATGAGTACAAAAATCAAAGATTTCTTTAAATAGATTTTGAATACTCTTAAGTGCTCCAACTTCAGCATCACTAAGAGATTTGTCGTGTTTCATCTTTTCTACAGGGGTGGCAAGAAAATGAAGAAGAGATATATAAGAACCTTTTTCTATAGTTCCTCTTTGTTCATTATACATACCTTTAACACGCCATCTTTTCATCATACCAGGATAAATATGTTTATGATATTGCATAACAAGACTACCATACCATTTTTTCTCAAGTTGAGCTTGACCAAGTTTATCATAGACACCGTGAATCTTTTTATTAACTGGAATAACCCTACCTCTAAAATCTGCAAGCATCTTATAAGCTTCACTAACAGGATTGTTTTTATCAGTAGTATTAAATCCAGCTGTACTTAAAAGACTATCTGGTTTAATTTGCATATAACCTTCATCACTAAGAGAAAGTTGTTCCATCATTGTAGGAGCTTGTTTAAACTCAGTTTCTAATTGCTTTTGATAATCTTTTCTTCTATTCTTTTTATCAGCATATTCTTTTCTTTGTTCAGGAGTTAATTCATACATAACAAATTCGTGAACAAAATCTTTTTTATACCAAGCATAATCTTTAAGTTTATTAGCATCAGCTTTAGCTTCTTCAATCTTAGCATTAAGTTTGTCTTTTTGTTCATCACTAATAATAGAATTAAGAATGGCAATTTCCTTTTCTCTAGTATATTCAGCAAAATTCATAAATTTAATTGTAGGTTGATGAGTATGAGGATCTTCATCTACAAATACACGATGATCATAAAGCATAGCAAATAGAGCACTATTTTGCATAAAATTTTCACCAATAGTTTGGGGAGAATACATGGCTCTAGTAAATTTATTAAATCCTTTCATAGTAGGATTCTCAACAATTTTACTTTTACCAACTTGTTCATCATAATCAACAACATTGAACCATTTAATAATTGCATCAGCTAATGAAGTAGAATCATCATCATCTCTTTTTGCAAATTGAGAAATAATACTACTATTCCAAAGAGCAATTCCTTTAGCCCAAGCTTTACCTCCAAAATATTCTTTAGCAAAAGATTCAGCAAGAATTTGAGTTGTACCAAGAGTAACGTTTGCAATACCACCACGAATGTTCATCATCATATATTGAGCAGAAGTAAGACTTTGAAGTCTAGAAGCCCATTTAGTAAGATTATCTTTAGGTTCTTTCCATTGGTCATAAACAAGTCTTCTAACCCAATTCTCATATTGTTTAATAAGGTCTGTTTCTTTCTTACTTCTATACTCTGCACTATTCTCAGTAGAATTAGCAAAATCTTTTTCAAAATCACTCATACCTCCATATCTACTTGCATAAGTTTCAAGTTTCTCAAGAATACGCTTACCTGTAAACAGCATATATTTATTATCTTGAATAGCGTTAAAATGACTAGCTTGAGTAATAAAACTTCTAAGAACAGCAGGCCAATCTTGATTAAGAGCTGCTCTATGAGCTTCAACATTTGCTTCTTCTAGTTTCTTAATTTCAGCTTCGTAATCAGCGTTTCGCTTAGCAAATTCTTCATCAGATTCATTATCTTTTTTAGTAGGTTCAACAATGTTCTTTTTAGCAGCTTCTTTGTGAACATCTTTTTGGTCTAAAAGACTCAACATAGGCATGGCAATAGTTCTATCAGTATCATATCCAACATCTCTAAGAAAATCTTCTTTACCTGTATGATAACTAATCCAACCAAGAGCTTTAAGAAATTCATTTCCTATAAATTTAGCATCCGTATCAGGAGCCCTATGTTGGGAAGGAAGATAACCCTTATTAAGATAACGCAAACCACTATCAGTATGAACAAGAGAATAAAGAAGATCTTGTACATAAGTTTTAAGTTGTTTCTCATATTCATTTTGTTTATCAATTTTTGGATTATCATAACCAGTACCAGTTTTATAATTCATAGCGTGACCAACACCAGGAACATAATTAGGATTCGTAGCATCATCTCTTACAGTACTTCTAGTGTTTTCCCAAAGAGGCATCCAATCACCTTTATTTCTAGAAGTATCTCTGTATGTATAAGTAGTCCAACATCTAATAGGTTCGTAAGTTCTTGTAGAAGGATTCCAAACATGATTTTCATAATACCATTTATTGAAAGCCTCTTTACCTTGTTTAGAAACCTCAGCAATCTTTTGATAATAGTATTCAGTAGGGGTAGCTACATAAGTTTTATTAATAAGGTTTATAGCTTCAGTTTTTTCTTTATCTATAAATTTATCAGCAACTTCTGCTTTAGGATGCAAAGAACCAAAAAGATAAGGATTAGGAATAACTTTAGTATCAAAACTTTTGGTTTCCTTATTGTAAACATCTACAACAAGATAACAACATTGATTCCAAGCTTGAGCATATTTACTATCTTTACCACCAGGACCTTTACCATAAGCAATAGTTTGTTGAGCATCAAAGATAGCTTTGTCTTCAGGACTTAAATTTTCATCAACATTAGCTTCTCTGAAATCAATAACTGATTTAATTTCTTCATCACTTGCTCCTTCTTTTTTTCTAGTAGCATGAAGTTGTTGATAAAGATTACCAAGATGTCTTAATTCTGCTCTACCTTCTTCAGTATCTGGAATCCAATCAAGTCGAACTTGTTGATTTTGATTATCCCAATACTTCTCAAGAATTTGATTAATTTCATTTACTTTAGCATACCATTGTGCATTATCAACACCAGAAGTTTTAAGACCTGCATAGAAAGTAGGTTTATAAATTACAGTAGAAGGAGTTCCATTCTTAATTAAAGTTCTATCACTAAAGATATTAGAATCATGATAATTTTGTTCTCTAATTTGTTCATCTTTAATCTTCTTAATATCTTCTTTAGTGAAATCTTTAGCATTAATTACTCCTCTTTCATCTTTAGCTTTATGACCTTCAACAATTCTTTTAAGTTCTGTTCTAGTTCCTGCTTTACGAAGAACAGAAAAAGCTTTATTTAATTCTGCTCTACCATCATCGTTAATGATAAATTTAGCACTATGAGCAAGCCATTCTTTAGCAGCAACATAAGCCGGATCTTCCATTAATTCAGACATAGGAACAGTAATGTTTCCATTAGCATCTCTTCTTTCTCTATCATTGATAGTTCTACGGTTTTTATCAAGTTCTTCATAAAAACCAAATTCAGCATCTCTTTGAAAATATTCTTTATTAAGGTCAATAACATCTTGAATGTATTGTTTTAATGCTCTTTGATGAGGAGCACTATACATAATCTTAATTCGTTTTTCTTCATCAGTACCAGTAAGAGGATTGAAATCAGGAGAATACTCTTGTCTAAAATGTTCAACTTTACCAGTTAAAGGATTGACATAACTATCATCAATAAGACTACTAATTTCTGCAGCAACTTTGTCAAGTTCTTCTTGATAGTAAGGATCAAGATAACCATTTACAGCATGACTATAAAGATCTCTACGTCTAGCTTCAAGTTCTTTGTATTTTACAAATATATCAGCATAATTCGGACCTCTTTCTGAAGAACCAGTAAAAGCAGTTTCATCAGGAGTAGGTTGCTTACCGTGAAGCATAGCATCATCGAGTTCTATTCTTCTTCTATAATAATCATCATCGATTTCTTGATTAATATGAGCAAGTTTCCATTTATCATATTCGAGTTTAGCTTCAAGATAATCTCTATAACTACCTTCACCATTATTATAAGCATCTCTAGCAGCAATAGATTTATCTCTAAGTTCATACATATCTACAAGAAGTTTGGGGTCGTAATTTTGAATAAGACGACCATCTTTATCAACGATATTCTTCCAATCAATCGTAAAACCTCTTTTAGCAGCTTTGGCTTCAATTTCTTTAAGTTTCTTATCAAACTCTCTTACACGTTGTTGAGCAAGTTTTTGTTTAGCAAAAATATCAGATGTAACTACTTTTGTAATAATTTGAAGCATTGTATTAGGAGTTTCTTGCATATCATTAATCCAAGATTCAAGATAATTAGTAGAATAAAAACCGTTAATAACACTAATTAAATCTTGTTTAATCAAAGGATTAGTACTATATCTTTTAAGATATTCGTTGGCAAAAAGATTTCTAGCTTCACCAATAATATTACTATTTTGAAGTTCTTGAAGTTTACTTTTAATTTTATTAAGATAACTTTGAAGATTGCTATCTTGTGCTTTAATATCGAGTTCAAGAACTGACATATTGTTTTCAACAATAGCTTCAGCTTCAAGAAGAAGTTTTAAAAGTCTATTACGACGTTTAGGATCTTTATAGATAAGGTCGATAACTTCAGGACTATTAACTGCAAGGTAACCGTCTCCACCAGGATCTTTTACAAAATATTGAAGTTGGTCAGTAATAGATTCAACACGTTTAGTAATATATTCAGCACCACTTCTAATGATAGTATTCAGATTAGCTTCAATAGATTTCTTATCACCTGTAATAGTTTTATCTCTCCAATATTGACGAACTCTAATTGTATCTGCATCTGCAGCATCAGCAGTAATAACTCTATTTACACTTTTATAAATGTCACCAGCAACATCAGTAACAGTAGCATTTCTACCTTCAGTAAGTCTAGACTTTTTGATAGCAGAAGTTGTTTGAGTTGTAGGTTCTGTATTAGCAGTTCGTGGTTCTATTGCAAAAATAGGAGTAAGTTGATATTTATAACCTTCTTTATTAGTATCAAGTATTTTAACAATATTATGTTCACGAAGTTCTTCAATTATAGCTATATATTTTCTATGTGTTTCATCAATAGTCTTATTTCTTCCTTCTCCGAGATAAGGTTCAATGCTGTTATGAACTTCATCATTAGTTAATTTATAAATTTTTACAGGTTTTGTCTCAACTGTTGTTTCTCCATTTATAGTATGATTAATATCTAAATATTCTATAAGACCAGCATTTTTACCTGTTCTAAAAATATGACGAGTAAGACCTTCATCAGTTATAAACATTGTTTTGTCATTGTTTGCAGCAACAGAATAAAATTTTTGTGCTTCACTAATAACGTGTTCAGGCATAGGTTTTCTTTCATCAAAAGGAATAGAACCAGCTTTTTTCTGAGTTTCAGCATTAACTTTTTTCTTATAATCAGAAGCTTTATAATTACTTGCAATAACTCCAATTTTACTTCTATCTACACTAGTTTCTTTTTCAATATCAGAAAGAATTTGTTGATAATATTTAGTACTAAATTGTTTCCAATTAGCAGAATTAGAACTAAATTCTCCGTGTTCGTTCTCTTCAAGAGGATTTAAAGGATATAAGAAATAACCTTGATTGTTCTTAACAATTCTATAAAGAACTTCATCTTCTTGATCAAATTTAAGCCTTACAAAAGCATTAGTCTTAACATCAGATTCATCACCAACTTTATAAGTAATTTTATATTTATCAAGAAGAGCTTTGTTATCTTCTAAATCAGGAATAAATATAATGCCATTAGTTTTAGTTAATTCAAAACCTTTCTTATTAACTTTAGTAACACGTTTGAAAGGAATATTAAGAGATTTATAGTGACCTCTAACATAATCAATGTAAACATTGTTACTAAGACTATCAGAAATAGTTTTAAATTTATTCTTTAACTCTGCAACAACACCAGTACCTGTATAACCCCAATCATTATAAAGAACACTATTAGGAATAATTTTACTTATACCTCTCTTACTAATTTTATATCCTTCTACAATAAAAGAATACTTAACTAAATCATAAGCTGCTAATGCAATAAGAGGGTTTCTATTAGTAAAAGCTTCTTCAAATTGAATATAAGCATCTTCTTTACTAATTGTATCTTCTACAAATTCAATAGTTTGAGTACCAGCTTTCTTACCGCTAATGTCTCTAACATTGAAAAGATTTACAATTAGATTGCTAAAAATACCAGCATCTCTGAAATTTTGTTGAATAAAATCAACTTTCTGAGCAGGAGTTAAACGAGCAAAATTATTAATATCGGTTTGTGTTGGACGAGCTACATCTTTAATGGCAAAATCTACAACTTCTTCAGTACCGTCATCATGAGTTATAATCATCGTAGGTTCAGGAGTAGTTCTATAACCAAAAATTCTAGCACGTTCTTCTTCTTTAGCTTGTCTTAGATAAGTTTCGTGTTCTTCAGGTTGCAAATCTTTTGGAAGAGGAGTAGCCCAAACATTTTTACTAGCACGTTTGTTATAAGTAATAGGAAGAATTAATCTGTCACAATCGTAATATAATGCAGAAATAACATATTTTTCAAAGTTCTTATATTGAGTTTCAGTAAGTTTAGAATTATTACTAAGGAAATCTCCAAGACCTTTAATAAAAGTTCTAAATTCTTCAGATTGTGTTTCAAAAAGAGTTCTATTAATAATAACACTAGGAGCAGTAGAGTATTTTAAGAAAGTATTAAGAATACTATAAGCACTATCGTTATTTTTATTTTGCATATATTTCTCAATTCCTTCTGAAATACCAGGATAAATAGCTTCAAGAATAGATTTATTTTCAACTTTAAGAGCATAATCTTTATTCTTAGAAAGCATATCGTTTATATCATCAAACACCTTATTAGTAGCATAAATAGATTGTTTAGCACCAAATTTATCAGGATTACAAACTCTAGCAAGATTACCAACCTCATCAGCAAGATGTTTAAGCTTATTATATTGAAGAACAACACCAAGGTCAAAAATAAGTCCATCAATTCCTTCTACGGGGGATGTAATATTAGCTTTTAATTTTTCAGCATCAAAAGGAATGTTTAAATCTTTATCTACAAGAGTTAATTCTTGAATACCTAAAACGCTACGAATTCTATCTCCATATTTTTTATTAATAGCATCAAGAACTTCTATAATAGGAGTATATTCTTTAGTTTTAATTCCAAGTTCTTTAGCAATTTGTCTAATAGCTTGAATTATCGGTTTTTGAGTGTCATTTACATAAATAGATTTACTGTTATTGTTTTCTCTAATAATTCTAGTAACTCCGTTTTGCATCATAAAAGCAATGGCAGTTTTATAATCAATTCCTAAATCAGGAAATAGTTTATAAACACCAAAACTAAAATCATTAACATTAGGTACAGAACCTTCTTTTACAGCATCAAGAATATGAGCAGTTGTTTGAGATGAATAAGCAGTAAGAATTTTACCAACAACATTCTTATTATCTAAACTCCAACCAAACATATTATGAGTAATTCTAACTTGTTTCTTATTAGGAATATTAGTTACATTTTTAGCACCATATCTTTTAACAGCATCTTCATAAGAAATAACATCATAAGAATAAACAACATCAATAGATTTTGTGTCATTTACAATAGGTTTTACGGTATTACAAACAGAACAGAAGTTATCACGAGTAACACTAAAGCCTTTAAGTTTAGCTCCACTCATAGTATCTTCTTGATAATCAGCTTGATCGAGAACATTATAAGTACTACGGCCATTTCTTCTATTCATAAAAGTTTCAGATGCTACTTGTTGTAAAGCACCACCAGGATCGTTTTCTTTTTCATTTGGACTATGACTAATATCTTCAAAGTTAGAACGAGACATTATTTCTTCAAGAGTTTTAGGATTAGAAAGAATATCAAGCATACTTTGAACAATAGCATTATTTCTTTCTTCTCTAGTCATATCTTCAGCAGATTTTTCTCCACCAGTATATTGTTGAATCTTACCATTTTCATCAATATAAGTTGAGTGCTGGATACCATATACAGAGTCAATATCAAAGTCAGAACCTGTTTGAGCAACCCATTCATTAGGAACAACTATTGTAGAACCAAGAGCATCATCGATAAATCCTACAACTCTCATTTTAGCAATAGATTGTTTACCTTCAGTAGGAATACGATAACCTATAACATCTTGAAGATTTGCATTATAAAGTTCTTCAAGTAAACTACCAGGTGTAGGTTGACCGTTTTCTTCTATTTTACCTTTAGGCTTAAGAGTACCATCTGCGTTTCTTCTTTTAAAACTAAAAGCAGAAGCAGGAAGCATAATTTCTACATAATCAACATATTCACCTTTAGAATTAGTGTGATAACGAAGTTCATTACTATAACTAAATTTATCACCTGTAGCTTTAAAACCTACGTTAGTGATTTGAGCAGCGTGGAAACCTGGAAGTTTCTGTCTTGTAATAGAATGATTAAATATACTTTGAGCAATACTTTCAAGTTTTTGTCCTACCATGCTCATAAAGTTAGGCATAATAGGATTTTCATTAGTATCATCCATAGTAACATAATCAAGCATATTACTATCATAGCCAAGTCTAAAAAGTTCAGCTTTAAGTTTATCATAGAAAACAGAAAGTTTAAGACCTTTGATTTCAGGTTCACCTTTCTCATTATAAGTTACTTTAGGATTACCGTTTTTATCTAAAGAAAGACCAAGTTCAGTAAATAAATTTCTAGCAGATTCCCTAATATTAGAAGTATAACATTCAATAAAACGTTGTTTAAGAGCATAAAGTTCTTTATTAGAAGGATCAATATTATCAAGAATTTTCTTCATAATTTGAATACCTGCTTTATTTTCTACATCAACGTGTTGAGGAGTTTCTTGTTGAGTATAAAGAAATTCATAAGAATAAAGTTGTTTAGCTCTACCAACTTCATTCAAATGTTTAGTGAAGTTACTAGTTCCTTTGCCATTTATTTCATCAATTATATCTTGATGAACTTCTCCAGTTTTAGCATCAAAAATACTAAGAGTGTTTGTCTTACCTGCTTTAGAAGTTTCTTCAGTATTAAGCTGGTCAATCTCATGTTTCTTCATAAGTTCAGCTACAACTTCTAATTGAGTACCTTTAATAAGTTGAGGTACTAAAACAAATTCAGCATTTTTAATTTGTCTCGGAGCAAAGATACCAGATGTAACATCATAATTTTGATCATAATAAAAATTCTTTTGAACTTGAATGAATTCATTAAGTTCAGCACCATTTAATTCTTTTCCTGAAAGAACTTTATCAATAAGATGTTTGTATTTATTAAGTTGACCTCTAGCTGTTATACGACGAATCCACTCTTCAAAAGTAATATAAGATTGAGCATCATTTACAGTAGTTTTCTTAAAACCATCCATAAGTTTTTCAGCTTGTGCTCTATCTGTACCAGCCTTTACAAGAGTATCAACAATAGTATTAAGAGTTTTTTCATTATGAGTTACAGTATTAACAACTGTTACACCAGCAAATTTATCAAATTGTTGAACTGTTTTACCACCATAAAATTTAGTTGAAGCAAGAGGACTTGCAATAACAGAACGTTCAGTTTTAAAAGTATTAGAAAAATTAGCAATACCATAAGGAACACCAGAACCTTGTACTTCTTTAGCACGTTTCAGAAAGGTTTGAGCATCTTTATAGAATTTACTATCACCTTCAAATAAATCATTAAAATTATTATAAGCAATTTGATAGTTAAGTACAAATTCAGCAATATTTTCAGTAGTTAAATTTTTATCACCAATAACATTTTCAAAACTCTCAAGTCTAGTAGAAGCGTCTTTAATTAAATGTTGAATATATTTATCCAACATCTGATTTATTGCAACATCTTGTTCAGGAGTAATTTCAACATCAATAACTTTACCATTGTTATCAATAATAGTATGAATAAAGCTACCATCAGCTCCCCCGTAAAGAGGATTGAACAATGCTTGCATTAGTTCTTCACCATAATTTTTAACTGCATTGTCATCTTCATCATAAACAGTAAATCTATCAGAATGAAAAACATTACCAACAAGTTTTTCTTCACCGTTTTCTTCTTTAATAATTACACCTTTCTTGTGATGATAATTATCATAAGCACCATCAATCTCTCTTCCATTATGAGAAAGACCTTCTTGCCATCTTACATTACCATTTTCATCTCTAAGAACAACTCCACCTTTCTTATAAAGAACATTTCCTTGCTCATCAGTAACATCTTCTGTTGCAGTAACAAAGAATTTATTAAGAGCTGTAGCAGCATCAAGAATTTCTTGTCTAAACATATTTTTAAGTTGTTTAATAAGAATATTCTTAGAATTAATTTCTCTTTGAATAAATCCTTCTTTATCAAGTTGTCGATTAATAGCAAAATCTAATTCGTTTTTAACCTCATCAGAAAGGTTGTTATTATAAATACCTTCAAAATTAGCATTTACAAGCATTCCACCTTGATAAGTACCTTTTAAAAGATAAACATTTTGTTCATTAGTGGAATCTTCTGATTTATATTGGAACTTAATGGTATATTCTTTACCTTCTTCTAATGTTCTAGTAACCCACTCAGGAAGTTCAACATCATTATCTTTCTTAACAAAATGATTAACAACAGTATCAACTCTTCTAATAGTAACAGGCGTTTTATTTACACCAAAAGTTGCAATGTCTCCAGAGAAACCTTTTGCAACCATTTCTTTCTTAATATCTTTTATTCTCTCATTAACTTTATCTTTATTAAGAGTTGTGAATAAATTAGAAGCAGAATACTTTGGAGCATAAATTACAAAGTTTTTAGGAGCATCAGAAGGAGTACGCATAAAATATCCTGCAAAGTTTATATTTTTCGTAACTTTTTTACCACTATTAGTGAAAGAAGCAAATTGACCTGCAAGATAATCTCCTTTTGAATGTTGAGGATAAGTAATACCTTTCTCTTCATCATAGTTTCTAGCACCATTATAAAGAGCTATTTCAAGTAAATCTTGAGCATATTCTGTAGGAACTACAGTATCACCTTGTTTTCTAAATAAACCATAAACTATATCTCCGTCTTCATCTACATGTTCAAGAAGAATATTACTAAAATTATATTGTTGAGATTGGAATTTGAAAGTACCATATTGTTCAAGAATAGCTTTATTCTTGAGAACTTCCATCGTTCCAGTAAGAAAACTACTATTAATAACGTCAGAAGATTGATTACCAAGAGGATTAATAGAGTTATTTTCAACTTTAACTAACGCATAATTTACAAGTAAATCAGATAAAGCAATAGCAGCGTTTTTCTGCTTTTCACTCATATAATCTTTAGCATAAAGATCCGTTTCATCTTTAAGTTCAGGAAGAGAATCAGTACGCTCTCCTGCTTGCATCATTTCAAGCTTTTGTTGTCTAATACGTTTATTGTTACTTCTAATATCTCTAGCATCATCAAGCATTTTATTATATTTATCTTGACTTTCTTTAGATGCTTCAACACAACTTCTAGCTTGATTAATAAGTAAACCAATATTATGAATAATATCTACTTCTCCATTTTCTTTTTTATTCTTATAAACAAAATTAGAAATAGAATAATCTTCTAAAGTTGTGTAATAATGTTTAAGAATTTCATAAACTTTAGCAACAGCTTTAGTAGCAAACTCTCCATTGGGAGATTTCTTAATATATCTAGAGTTATCACTAAGATATTTTTGAAGATTGTTTACAAGTTCAATATTGTAATTATAATCTTGTCTAGGAACAGAACTTCTTACAGTATTAAAAAACTCTTGACGAAGAGCATCAAGTTTATTACTTTTCTTATTACTAATTTCAAGTTTTCTATCAGAACCTTCTTGAATTACATTAACTTTAGCAATTATTTTCTTACCAAAATTAGTATAAAAAGCAAAAGCCGCAGTCTTATCTGAAGCAAGATAATCAGCAAGATAACTAAAACCGCCAAAACCAGGAAGAGAAGAAGCAATATCTCTAATAGATTGAATGAAAGAATCTACATCGCTAATATTAGCATAATGATATAAAACAGTAGCACATTTATTAGCATCCATCGTAGTCTTCATTCCAAGACTATTATCTAAGTCATAATCTAATTCACCATTTTTACGTTGGTCGCTATTAAGTTGAGGAATAGAATCTAAGAATGCTTTAATATCTTTATTAACATGAGTCATAGCAGAAGCATAAGTACCACTATGATCGTACAAAGTAATACTTAAATCTACATCATCGTCAGTAGGAGTTTCTCCTTCAACATTGTTCTCACCCTCGTCTTCAGCAACTGCATCAACTGCATCTTTTTCGTTTTCATCATTTTCTTCATCACTTCTATCATTACGAAGAAAATCAAGTTTACTATTTAGCATAAGTTCATCAAAATAATCATTAGTGTTCTGATAAACTTCTATAAAAGTAGCAGCTAAATTTTGGTCTTGAAGAGAGATATTTTTACCACCAAGAGCGTTATCTATATAATTTCTATCAACAACAGTTATAGGCTTTCCTTTTTCATCAGGAACAACTTTAAATAATTTCTTTGTAACAACATCAGCAGGTTCACCTGTCTGTAAAACAATTCTAGAAACAAGTTCTTTACGTAAAGAAGATGTAGCAGCTAATTTATAATATTCGATGTTTTTACTATAAACATCAAAATTACTTTTAATATTATGTGCTTGAAGATGTTCTCTAATAGCTTCAACACTTGTAGATTTTCTAATAACAGGTATTAAAGCTTTCTTCTCTTCGTCAGATAATTTAGATTTATTAATTTTATCTACAGCGATAAGTTTTGCTCTAACTACTAAATCTTTCTTTCCTTCTTCAGAATCAGGAACAAATCTAAATAAACTTTTAATATGTTGATCAAGAAGAGCGCTAGTAACTACACGTTTACCGTCAATTCTAGCAGCAGCAGAAGTATAACCATAAGAAGCAATGTTTTCACCAGCTTTAGTAATTCTGCTACTATCTGTCGCACTAGGCACAGATTCTTTATAATAATCAAGAATTATATCTCTTAATTGATTTGGATTATCTCCATTAAGATTAACTTCTTTCTTGTATTTATCTTTATACCATTTAGCAAAAGATGCAGATGGCGTATAAACACCATCTGCATTAATACTATTAGTAACAAGATTTACAATTTGTTGTAATAACTTTCTATTAGTTCCACAATAAGTTTCAAGACTTCTTAAAGCTGCGGTTTTTTCAAGTTTTAAATCAACGTTACAAGCCATATCATTAACATTTAAAATTAAACAATTAATTTACTTACAACTAATACTTATTTCACCATTTTCTATTTTATCTATAATTTTTGGTTGTTCCTCAATAGGAAAAGAAGAAATATAGGCAGATATAGATGGTACTGTATTTTCTCTAATTCTGCTATGTTTGATATTATTATCTGTTTTACTAAATGTACCTACATTATCAGTAGCTGATTTGATTTGATTAGAATTAAATACTACATATTCCATTCCATTTGAATGATTGATTCCATCATAACCAGCTAGTAAATTATCTAAATCGTTAGTATAAACATCTCCCGCATCAAGATTTCTTATTTTACCAAAAGTAATAAGTCTAATTAATCGATTTTTAACTGTAGTACTAAATTTTACGTTAAATGGATTTCTTATATTCAAAAATACATTATAAATTTTACCGTTTTCTTTATAAAGTCTTGTATAATTTTCTCCTATTTGTATATCTTTTGAAAAATATACTCCAACTCTATTTTTACGATGTAGATTCGTTTTTATTACATCTGCCGGTAGTTCTTCAGTCCTTGGATTAAAAACATCTATATTTGCTTGACCACCATGATAAACAACTAAAGGCTCACCATTCTCATCTACTACTTTAGAAGCGTTAGCAGCATCATTTTCCCAATCACCAAACCAATCTTTAAATGCTTTAGTTCTAACTTGTAACCATTGTCTTTCAGTAAGATTAGTAGGATTGCCATTAGGAGCTTTCATAAAAGTGCTATCAGCAATAGCTTTATCTTTAATAGATTGCATTTCAGGAGTATAATTAGTAGAAGTTTCTTCTCTAATTCTACTACCAAAAATATCCATATCATCATCGTTCAATACATCAGCTGCGTCTGATTGAAGAAAATCAAGAAATTCTTCATTTGTTTTTTCAGTAGTTTCTTCAGTATTTTCTTCAAAATTAATTTCTAACTGACTATCACTGCTTAAAACATCTCTTAAAAGTTTAAATTCTTTCTCATAAAGAGAACCTTGTTTAATATCTATTCCAATAATCTTTGCCAATAACTTCATTATCTTTTGGAATAGACTTTCTTTCTTAGTTTTATCTTCAGTAGAAGTAGTTTCTATATTGTTAAGAGCATTAGCAAGCTCGTTGCTAGTTAAAGTTTCAACTAAAAATTCTTCAAGACCTTCTTGATTAAGTTTACCATCAGTATAATATCTAGCTTCATCCCATTTATAAAGATATTTATTTAGTTCTTCATTAGTATTTTTTTCAGCAAATTCATCAAAAACTTCTCTAATTTGTTCAACATATTTGCTATTTTCTCCAGATAAAAGGATATGCAGTTGTTCGTGAATAAGTTTTTTAGCAGCTTGTTTACGTTCTTCTATATTATCATTAGTAGCCATTTCTAACCATTCTTTACCTAGAACAACAGTTTTTGCAGGTATTAGAATTTGAGTATCTTCATGTAGTAAAGGTCTATCGCTTGTATTAACAAGAGCATTATCCTCGATATTTCTATCTACAAAGATAATATTTTTTGGAAATAACTTGTACTTTTTTTTGCCAAAACTAAGACTTTTTCTAACTTTTTTACCAAACAATAAATCAGCAAGTTTTTCAGCTTTGTTTTTAATACGTTTACTATTAAGAACATCAAGAATTTCAGTTTCTCTAGGATTAGCAACAGTTGAAGCAGTTGTAGATTCTTCCACACTTTCTTCTACAGGGGAGGTAGTATCATTACTTATTTTAACATAAAGTTGTTGATTTGCTCTATAATTATCAGAAATTCTGTTAAAATTACTTCTACCATCAGGAGTAGGTTCAGTTGTAGCAAGTACTAAATCATTATCAAGAACAAAATCATTATAAGAAGCAAAAGTAAAATCTCCTTGATTAGGAATAGATACTATGTATTCACCATTAGTACCTCGTTTTGTAAGATATTGTCTTTCAGCATGACCTAAATCTGAATTAATAGCTGCAAAACTAAGATTAAAAGTACAACAATGTTCAATAGCATTAATTATTTCTTCAGCTAATTGATTATTATCTAAAATTTGTCCTGATTTACGAGCAATACCGTCATTCCAAACATCTATATAAACATTCTTATCATTTTTAGACGTTCTATAACTAAAAGTAAAACCTCTAGAATTTCTAGGATTATCACCAATTGTAATATTAGTTTCTTCTTCAGAATTTGAATCAAAAAATGAAGCAGTAGAATTTGGTTTATTGGTTCCTTGTGTATAAACAGGTAAAACTTTTCTTAAAAGTGTTTGAAGAGTTTTAGCCTTGTCATCTTGAAACATTTTATCATCACTACAAATTCTACGAATTTCGGAATAGATAGCATTTTTAATATCTTTAGCAGTTTTACTAATACTGTTAGAATTTACTTTTTGACGAAAAGCGTGAACAAAAGCATGATTACCATCTCTAGCTGGAATAGCAATCCAAGTACGTCCTTGTTTAGCTTGACTCCATTCATATCTTGTTGAACCGTTAATTCCACCTCCAGCTAAAGTAATAGCATTGTTATCTAAGCATATACCTAGTTTAACTTTACCTTTATGATTACTACCAATTGCTTTACTTACAGGAAGTTTTTTATCTTGTTTAGTTTCAATTCTATCACCTTCTGTAATTTTATTTACTTCTACTTCAAGATTTGGGTTTTCTTTAAGTTTTTGAATAAAAACATAACTAGGAGCAACTCTTTCTTTAAACCATTGTTGAATGTCTTGTTGTCTAGCTTCTAAAATAGAACCATCAAAATTACCACCATTAGCTCTAGTATATTGCCAAACTTTAGCAATACCTTTAAGAAGTTTTTCATAATCAGGAGTATCAACTGTAAGTTTACTAGCAACAGCTTTCTTAACTTCTTTATTTTCTTTAAATTGTTTAACTAGTTCAGACTTATCACCATTATAATTAGGATCTAAATATTGAAGAATAATATCGTTAAGTTCTTTAACATCAGAATTAGTGGTATCAGTAGCCCATCTTATAAATAAATCTTGAAGTTTACTTTGAATATTTCCACCTTGAACAATTTTAATATCAGTATTCCAATTGTCATTATCTTGATAAAGAGTACCATCGTTAGAAACTTTTGGATAAGGAAGTGAACCAATTTTTACACCATTAACTGTAAAAATAAGACCTCTATCTTCTCTTGTAATATCAATTTTATCACCAGGTTGAATATTATCAATAACTTCATAAAACGCTTTTCTAGCATTTTCGTCTCTAGAAGTTTCAACTTGTCTAAGAACATTAAGATAATCAATACCTAATTGCTGTTCACTAGTGTCAAAACTACTAATATCTTTTCTAAGTCTTTCTTGAACTCTATCAGGATTACTATCAGTTACAACATAATTTTTATTATCTTTAACATGCTCAAGAAGACTATTAAGAAGTAATCCAGCAGAAAGTTTATCATTCAAAACTTTATCACAATATCTGCATAAAGCTTCAATATTGATATATCTTTTACCATTAACTATATCAATACCGACTTCAGAATTAAAAACATCAAGAAGTTTTTGAACAGAATCAGAAAACTCTTTTTTAGCTTCTTCATTAGAAGTATTTTCTCTAAGTCTAGAAGATTTAGCAATAACATCTGTAACAGCGTCAACAGATTGAACACCTTTACGTTCAGCTAATTTCTTACCTGCTCTAATTACACTTTCAATATCTTCAGTTATAGTTTGACTAGTGTTACCATCAGGTTGATATTTATCATTAAGTCTTTTTCTAAAATCATCCCAATCAATATCTTTTTTATCTTTAATAGCAGCACTAACTTCAGAAATCATATCTGCATTAGCAAGACTCTTAACATCATTAGCATCATAAGGTATTTCAGCAGCTTTACTAGTATCTTCAGCAGGTTTCTCTTCTTGAACACCAGCAACTTGCTCTGGAGAAAGTTGAGGATTAACTACCTCCCCTGTAGAAGCAATTTGTTGCTGTCTTTGTTGTTCATCATCAACAGCATTAGCTTCTGCTTGAGCAGCATTATCAGTAGTTGCAAGGGCTAAAGCACCTTTCTCAATAACATTACCTTGTCTATCGATAATAGGTTTTTTAGCAATTATATAATTATCATTAGTTAAATCAACACCTTCTTCTTGAGTAAAAAGATTAAAGTTATTAAAATGTTTAACATTATTAGTAGTAGAATTAAAAGTAACTTTAAATTGGTCAGGATTATCTGTTGCCATAAAAGTATAATTACCATCTGTATCAACAGTTACTTCATCACCAATATTAGCAACATTAAGACCACTTGGATTATTATTTTGGGATTGTGTCGGTTGTGTATTAGTTTGCACTCTATTTGCCTCTATTTGTGCTTCTTTCTGCCCAATTTCGGTTTGTTGTGCCTCAGTCGATACATTATCCCTATTTTGGTTTTGAGTGCCTAAATCCGCATTTTGAATCGTGGAAGAATTTTTTATTGTTCTACTATCTTTATCGGCATCTTGTGCAGCTTTAACTGCATCATGAATAGCAAGAATTGAATCTATTTCTACAGCAAGATCTGAATTAAGTTTTTCAGAAAGATTAAGAGTATCAAGAACTTCATTAAGAAGATTCTTATCATCTTCAGTCATATTTACACCAGTATAATCTAGTGGTTTGCCATTATATCTTTGAGTAACAAGATTTCTAATATTTTCAGAACCATAAGTATCGGCAAGATGTTCAAGAGTTTTTTTAGAATCAGCAATTTTTTGTTTTCTAACTTCATTCATATAATTATGAATATAACCAACTTCTTGTTCAACTTCTTCATCATTAAGTTTAATATTAGTACGTTCAGCATCAATCATATATTGCAATGAAGCAAGAGTTGCATAAGCTTCACCAAGTTCTTTACTGATATTAGAAATATTAGTTTCGTTTTTAGCTAAAGCTCTAGTCATATTTTGACTAAGAACATCTCTAGCACCAAAATGACGTTCTTCGATACCAACAAGTTTGTTATCAAGTTTCTCAAAATATTTAGTATCTTTAGAAAGAAGAGCATTAGTAAAATCTACATATTCTTTTCTACGACCAGTTTCTAAATATTCACCATTAAATTTTTCATAACTAAGACTAGTTTGAATAGCGAAAAGAAGATTCTCAATAGTATTTTCAGGATTAAGTTCTGCAACTTGTTTTTTAACTACAGCTATATTAGCATCTAATTCTCTAAGTTTTTCTTTACCAGAAATAGAATTAGCAAGTTTTTTATTATCAAGAATTGCTTTTTTATCAGCTTCAAGTTGACCAAGTTTCTCGCTTAACCATCTAAGTCTAATAGCTTCTTTATAATTAATATTAGCATCTATTTTATCATTTTCTTCAAGATCGTGTTGAAGACTAGTAGCATCTTCACTCCAAGAAGCTAATTGACGTTGAAGATTTTCAACTGTAAGTTGAGCAGCAATATTATTTCTTGCAATAATCTGAAGATATTCAGTAGGAATATGAGTACCATTTTTAGCATAAATGTTCTTAGAAATAGCATTTAATCTACGAACATTATCATCATATCTATCTTGAACTTTTTGAATAGCTTCAACATCTTCTCTTTGAATAGCATCAGCTTCTTCTTTAGTAACAATACCTTTATCAATAAGAGCTTGTTTTACATTATCATCTTCAAGATATCCTTTAAGCATATCGACAGTACCACTATCCATAGCATTAAGAGCAAGTTCTGTTCTTCTTTGTTCACGAAGAGCTTGAAGATAAATTTCTTTCTCTTCTGCACTTATTTCATTATTATCAAGAACTTGTTTTACATTAGCTTGATAATTATTTTCAAGAGCAAGTCTGTTTTCAATACTAGCTTTAACTCTTTTAACATCAGGAAGTTCCCAAAGTTCTTTCCACTTAGTACTAGCATTTACATCTTCACCCGTTTTTTCATTAGGTTTATTCTTTTTCTTTTCATTCTTTCTTTCAAGAGCAGTTTTAGCTCTAGCTAAACCACTACCAGCACCTTGGAAAACAATACCACCAGCAACACCCCAAAAAGCACTTTCCCAAAGTTCAGGATTATTCATATATTGTCTAAGACGATTACTAAAAGTAGTATTAGCTTCCATAGAAAGCATAGATTTGCCAACTTCCATACCTTCTTGTTGAGCGATATAGTTAACAGCTTCTTCAACACCTTCACTAGCTTGAGCTAATCCTACAGTTCTACCTGCATAAAAAATGTCTCCAATTTTATCAGCAGCTTTTGTACCAAAACTTTGTTTAGCTACAAGTTCTTCAAGTTCTTGAAGTGTACTATATTTACCAGCAAAACGTCTTGCATTCTTGTCAAGACGTCTAGCAGCAGCACTAACTTTACTGTTTCTAAATCCATGAAAAGCTACATTGCGAAGAGCATAAAGTTCAATAATATCAAATACAGTATTTGCATAATCAGCTTTAAAAGTTAAATCAGAAGATTGTCTAGCAACAGCTTTGGCTACTTCGTCTTTATTTGAAGTATCTACACCTCTAACTGTATTTTGATTTCTATTTAAAAAGTTGTTATATTCTTCATCACTCATAGTGTTTAAACTATCAAGAACATCAACATACATATCATTATATACTTGACGAGCTTCTTGATAATTCTCCATAGTTCTACTTAATGCAGCAGTAGTAGCATTTTTAGCAAAAAGTTTTCCTGTTTCATAAGCTTTTGAAGAAATACCAACACTATGACCTGCTTTATGTGTTCTATCTAATCTTTCAGCAGTACGTAACCATTTAGCACCAGCTTTAGTTCCTTTAAGAGCAGCTTTACCTGCCATACTTAAAAGCTTTGTACCACCAGCTGCAGGAATTAAAAGACTCAAAGAAGTAGCAATACTCGGAATGTTTTGCATCCACCAACCAAAATCCGTACTGCTACCAAAACCAGTACCTGGTCTAGAATAAATAGGAGCTACTTCATTATTGAATTTATCTTCCCATTCTTCAAGTTTAGCAGAAACAGGATTGCTATAATCGTGATCAGAAACACCAACAGCTTGACCTATAGCATCAAGTAAATCAACACCACCTTTTACTACATCAAGTGTTGTATCTACTATAGTTTGACCTATAGCATTACGTAATTTAGCCCAATTAGATTGTACTTCTGCAAGTTGAAAATCTAAACTTCCGTTAGCTGCATCTCTAGGATTCCAATGAAGACCTGCTTTTTCATATTTTTTAATATCTTCATAATTAACCCTGTAACCGTTTAGTAAATCTTTTTTAACAACATCTACTACAGCATTTTTATCAGCTTCTAGGTCTATAATATCCAAAGTCCTAGGTCCTTTATTTTTCTTGGACCTAGGATTATAATCTGGATTAGCAATAGTTATTGTACCGTTATTTTTAATAAACTCATTAAAATCCATAATTGTTGTTCTTTAATTTTTAGAATAAACACTATTTCCTCTAATTAAATCAATACTCATATAATCATATAATTCATATAGATGTCTGAGTTTTTCAAGAACTTGATATTGAAAATCTTCAGGATGTAAATAAACTCTTTCTCTAAGTTCAGGATTAAATAAAGCATCAATAGTTTCTTGAGTAGGACCTTTATAATAATTATTACCTTCTAAATCTTCAAAAGGAATATCTCTAAAAAGTTCTTGTACCGCTTTAATACTAATTTGTTTAACAGCTTGTTCATAACCAGCTTTATTTATTTCTCCTCTTTCATTCATATATCTATATTTCAATCTGCTAGCTTCTTCTTTAATAAGATCTTCATTAATATCTCTTATAGCTCTTTCTTTAGCATCAGCAGAATTATCCATATAAATTTGATCACCAACATATCTATAAACAATACCGTTTTCATCAACGCCTATTTGAGTACCATCTATACTTTCGTGTTTGTATTGATAATCAATCATATTATTCCATTCTTTAACAGCTCTAAGACCAGTGTCATTGTTCATTTGAGATTCAATCTCTTCAGTAAGAAATCCTGGAATAAATATTTGGATAGGTTTATTAGTATAAGTTCCGCTACCTCTTTTACCTTTGTGTTCATATAAAGCATCAGGATCGATTGAAATATGAAGACCAACTCTACCTCCAGAAGTTTCACCTAAGTAATGAATTTTACTAGCTGGAACTCCTTTTAAAATATTCTTAAATTTATCCCAATCTTCAGGTTTAAGTTTATGTCTTATTTCACTCGAAGCTTCATCATTTTTATCATTAAAGTAATCAGTATAAATTTCATAATCTCCATAAGATAGAGCAGCTAATCTACTACGAACATTTACACCTTTTTCTTCTTTCATTCTAGTATTATATTCTTGCCAAGACATTTGACCAGAATTATAAAGTTCATCTAAAACGTCAGTTCTATCAGTTTTAATATCAAAAACTTCAGCACTGTAAATTTGAGTATCAACATTAGCTTTATGTTCTATTTGTGTAGTTCTATTTTTAGCAACATCAACAAGACTATTCATGTGATTAACAATAGCTACATCCCTTGCTTGTCTTGTATAACCAATTTCATTTGTACTAGAATAAGGCAACGCATATTCAGGAAGATTACTATCTGTTATTTCACCTTTATTATCAAGTCCTGTAATTTTAACTTGATTTTCAGTAAAATATCTACGAGGAATACCGTTTAAAACTCGTGTACAGCAATCAGCATTTTTATCAAATTCTACTATAACTTTACCTTCTACTTTACGTATTCTCCCACCACGAGCTTCTAATTCTTTTTCTGTAAGTCCAGCATTAGAAAGCATAGTATAATAATCGTTTTCATCTTTTTTAAGAAAATCTAACCCAAATAAAGATTTTTTATCATTAAACTCAAGTTTGATTGCTGTAGCTTTTCTATCATTTGTTGAACCTAAAGCATCAAGGTCATCAATATATGCAGCAGCATCAGGATTTGCATCTCTAAATTCTTTATCTGTTTTATATTTAAGAACAGGTTCTCCTGCAGCATTATTTATAGTTTTGCATCTTAAAGCTTTTAAACCACCTGGTGAAAAAACACTATTAGTAAAATCAACAGTATTCTCTTCACCTTCAGGTATGTTCTTATAATAGGCTTGAGCTTTACGACCTTCATCTCTAAGTTGAAGAATTCTATTATTAAATTCTGCATCTTTTTGAGCATCTTTAAATTGATATTGAGACAAATAATCAGCAAGTTCTAAATATTGTTTATTAGCCAAAAGTTGATTAGCTTTTTCTTGACTAAAACGATACTTATCTTTCATTTCAAAAGTACCGTGTTTTCCTATATAATTATAATCGTTAAATGTAAGCATAATTATCTTGAACCTTGATTGTTAGTATTTGATGTATATTTGTTAGTTTCATCAAAGAAACTAATACCTTCAACTCCAGCTTTAACAGCTTTACTCATATCAAAATTACGTCCCATTTCGTTAGAACCAGCACGGGATGTATTAAGAGATGGTGATGGATTTTCTGAAGTAAACGTTCCATTACCTGAACCACCACTACTTTTACTATCACCTATAGAACTACTATCACTAAAAACCCAATTATATGAAAGATTATCAGCATATAAACCTTGTTCTACTCTTCTAGTAAAATAAGTTATCCAACCGTTTTTATCATTAGTAAGTTTTATATTATTACCACCTGTAAGAAGTAAATTTAAACTACTAAATTGTTCTTCTTTAAGCATACGTTCAGTACTACCTTCAGGAAGTTGTTCAATCTCTTCTCTTAATTCTCCAAGTTTATCCATTTTAACAGAAAAATCTTGAACAAGAGCATCCCAATTATCTCCAAGAAGTTTTTGAGCAGCATTGGCAATAACCTCAGGTTTCATTCTTTCATATTGTGTTTCACCACTTGTGGTTATATTAGTAATAGTACCTTGATCATTTAAATTTGTAGTACCTCCACTTTTACCTTTTTCTGGCATATTTAGTTGCTTTGCAGCAATAAATATGTTTTCCCATTTTAAATCATCAACAGGAGTAAAATTGCTTTTCCAATCTTCAGCTCCTATAATACGACCATTTTCTTCTATATTAGTATGTTTATAAGGGTTGTTTTTAACCCACCAATTAAATGTATCTTGGTCAATACCATTACCTACTCTCTGTCTTTGTCTTTCATATTCTTGATTATACTGAGCATTAGTTCTTATTCTAGCATTCAGTTCAGTATCATTAGCAATATCACCTGCAGCTTCAATTCCTGTTTGCAAAGCTGTTGCATAATCACCAACTTCTGATGCAGTTTTAATATCATCTTCAATCTTTCTAGCTTTAGCATCAAACCAAGCAAGAGTTTCATCATCTTGATGAAGTTGTTCTCTAGCTTTACCAAGAGCTTGTTTGACTAAACTTTGTTGAGTTACAGATTTCTCTTTTCTTTCTTCTTGTTTAGCCATTGCTCTTTCTAATATAGAATAATCCTGTTCAACAGGCTTAAATTCTATAGGAGTGAACACTGTAGGTTGAAAATCTACAGTGTTCAAACTTAATCTATTTCTATTATATTGATTATATCTAGCCATAATAGTTTATGCTTTATTTAAATTACTTTCACCAAAGGCATCTTCTAATTGTTTAGCCCAAACATCATATTGATTACCTGTACCTTTGTATTTTTTGTAACGCTTATAATAAATTCTAGCAGTATCTATATCACCGTTTTTAATAGTATAGTTTAAATCATTTTCAGGAGTCCAGCCATATCTACTCATTTTTAATTCGTTTTGCATTTTAGCATTTGTTGCAAAAGCATTAGCAAAAGCATTACCTCCTGTATTAATGGCATTAGCAAAACCTTGAGCATTAGCAGATCTCATATTAGCTAAAGTAGATTGTCTTTGAAGAAGAGCATCAGCTCTAGCCTGAGCAGAACCTGTAATTCTTTCATTAGCAATATCGTTATTATATTGAAGCATACTGAGATATGCTTGACCATATGCTTGATTTGCTTGAGTATCACGATTGGCGTTTTCATTAGCAACTTGAGTAATACGAGCCATGTTTTCTTGAAGAATACCTTGACGAAGTTTGTCAGCGTTTGATTCAATTTGAGCAATTCTGTCATTATAGTCAACCTCAGCTCTTGCACTTCTATCTTGAGTGGCTGCAGAACTTAAAGTACCACGATTAATTCTACCAAGATTTCTCTGAAGAGTTCGTTCCGCTGCACTTCTTTCAGCACCTGTATTAACAATAGGTGCTTGTAATGCAGCCATAGCGTGTGCAGCACGATAATCTCTACGATTGAGTAGACTCATATCAATACCTCCTAATCTGCTATAAGCGTCAGCAAGAATATTACCTGCTTGACCATAAGCACCAGCTAATTGTCTTGCAGCTATAGTATTACCTATTGCACCAATGCCTGCTGCAAGTAAATTAGAACCGGCACTAATACCAGCACCAAGAAGATTTCCTTGAACAGTTGTCATACTGCTTCTTCCGCTTCTTGTAGTAGGTCTTGGAGTATTTGAAAATATATCAGTATTTAATACCGGTCTAGTGATAGTAGGAGTCATAGGCATACTTCTTGTTGTAGGAATGTTATAATCACCTACAGCACCATTCCAATTTGTTGTAGTAGTAAACCAATCCATATTGTTATAAGGAGGTCTGCTGAAATTAAAACCATAAGCAGCCTTATGTCTACCACCACATTTAAGTTGTCTAGTTCCTGCAACAACTCCTGTTGCAACAGGAGCAAGAAAATCAAGACTTAAATCAGGAGTAATAGGAATTGCAACAGCAGCTCCAGATGTAGCCATCCTTCTTACAGGGGTATTAGAACTACGCTTACCATCATCACTAATACCATAAATATCTTTAATTCTTTCTTGAATAGCAAAAGCTTCAAGAGGATCTTGTCCAGCAAGAACTGCTTGTGCAGGATTGTATCCCTTAAGAGAATGTTTACTAATGAATTTTGCATCATTAGGAGTAACAAGCATTAATTCCCCTTGATTAGAATTCTGATTTCCTTCTCCTTCAATAGTAGAAGAATTAGCAAATCTAATACCTACACCAGTTTTATTTCTACCACCTTGTGCTTTATGATAATGTTCATGGTCATTACCAACAATTTCATACAAGTCATAACCTTCAGGAGTAGTACCGATAGGAATAACAGAGCCACCATCAGTAACTGTAAAAGGAAGATTGCCATTGCTCCCCTGTAGAAGAGATGTACTATTTCTCAACTTCCTTCTAACACTACCACCTCTTTTAACTTGAGTTCTTGCCATTTCTCTCATTTGATTAGCATTTTGTTGTCCTGCAAGAATTTGAAGATTCATTTGAATATCTTTTTGTAAATCTCTATTACGTTCATTTTGTTCTTTAGTAAAAGTAAGAGATTTTTCTTGCAAAGCATTATTATTTTCATTTTGTCTTGTTAAAGCATCTGCGTTTGTTTGAGCAGAAGCAGTAACAGCGTCTGCTTGTTGTTTAGCAGCACTAGCAGTACTAGCAGCATTAATGGCAGCAGCGGCTAAAGTCGCTCCTGCCATAATAGCTCCGTCAATACCAAACTGAGCTTTTAATCTACTATTTCTAAGTCTATTTCGTTTTGCCATAATCACTCATTCTAAATGTTACATTTTCAATTTTAAAATTACGGTTATTAAATATAAGTCTAAAGACAAAATATTTACCATAGATAAGACTATTTTCTTGTGTTAGATTTTGTCTTTGTGGATACTTGGTTAAATCTACAAGTTTATTAGGACCAATATTAGGTGCTTGTGTATACTTAAATAAATCAGAATTAGGTGCAGTATAAACATTTCCGTTTTGAATAACATCTCTAAAATAATTTATACTAAAAACACCACAGTTGTAAGTAGGATATTGCCAAGATTCTTTAACAGCATTAATGTTTGAGTTAGCATCTACATTTCTATATTCTTTAGAAAGTTTTGCTTTACCATTTGCATCAGTGAGTTCAATAAGATTTGTAGCACAAGAATCTGAGTAAACTCTAAGTTTATCTCCATCATAAAGTCTATTCAATTCTTCTTCAGCTACAAAGTTTAAACTATGACCATAATTAAGTATCTCTGAACAAATCCAATTTATATAGTTAAGAACTTTTATTTTTTCATACTCAACATTAGCAATTATATCAATACAAGAAGAAGCAGCATTTAGTTCTATAGGAAGAGGCATATCTTGTATAGATATAATAGATTGTGTATAACAATTTTGATATGCATTAAAATAACTATTATTGTTAGCTATTATTTTATCTGTTACTCTATAAATAGACCAACCAATTAATGTTTCATCAGAATAATTATCATGAACAAAATAAGTATGACGTCTACTATGAAAACCAAACTTAAAATCTATATCGTGAATAGAAATAAAAGATTTAGATTTAAAGTTAAAACTAAGACAAACATTGCCTTGATCATTACGAAGATTTACAAAAAATCTATCATTAATTTCATCACCAACAAATTGAACATCTGTAGGATTGAGATCATCTATAATTTTTTGAATAGGTTCACTAATATTACCGATTTGTTGTTCACCTCCAAAAGCATAAATGATTTTAGCTACAGCATCATAGAAAACATAAGCATTAAATGTAACAAGACTTTGTGCTTTATCTTTCAATCCACCATAGCCATATTGAGCGTCAAATACTTCAGAAATACCACTATTAAAAATATCATTTTCTTGTAGTATTACTTCTTCTTCTTGAGCATTAAGAGTTTTATTATCGCTAAACTTAAATAACGAATGTTCACAATGAACATAAAGAGTATTAGCAATACCTACTAAATTTGTTATAACTCCTCTGTGTGTAGGAACATTATAATAATCTGTAGCTTCAAATCTATAAATATATCTATATAGTTCATCTACGTCTACAGCACTGACACGAATAGTATTATCAAATTTAGTTATCTTGTTTGTAGTATATTCTTGATATAATTTTCTAGTATAATCTTTATAAAAACCTTTAAGTTCAAGACTATAACTTGCTAATAAAGAATTAACAAGAGTTATTACTTGCTTTTCACTAGTTTCATTATCTTCACCTTCATTTTGAATAGCATAACGTCTTATGATGGGAGTTAAATCACTAGTTAAAGACACATAATTTAAATTATAATTAGAGAATATATAGGCTTTATTACTATTATGATAAGCTAAAGCTGTTTCTACTAAATCAACATTCAGAGTAGTTCCTGTAATGTCTCTAGTATAAACATCACTTCCAGACACATAATATCCATTAGGATCATAACAATATTCTCTAGATAAAGTAACAACTTCACAAAAATATCCCGGACTATTTAGATTAATAAGTTCTGTATAATTAACTGCTTCAATAGGATTTAACTTAATAAAAGGAGTTACTTTTATAAGTTGTTTATTGTAAGGTTTACCTGTAGAATCAACAATAATCCAACATTTAGTATCTATTTCAGAATCTCCTTCAGTTGTAAATTCAACATGACCAGAACCACCGAGATACTCTAAAGGATTTGTAGTACTACTTGAATAATAGTTAGCAAAATTAGTTAATGTAACACCTTGTGAATTCTTTATAGTAATGTTAGTACTGGTATTATACAGTAAACAATTCAAATCTAAACAATCAACTTTATGTGTTGTTTTATTATTTGTAGAATTAAAATCATGTTCATAATTATAACCTTGAGCAACATTATTTCCATATTTAGTACAAGAAATAAAACAACTTACATAACCATTTGGACATATGATATTGTCAAATTGAGGAACTATAATATAACGATCATCTGTTATTTCTTCAAGTTTGAAATATTGCCCATTATGAGAACCATCTTGATAAACAGCATATTCTTTCAAATCTGGAGTATACCAAGATAAATCTCCAATATTACTTATATCATAAAGAGTCGTTATTGTACTTAAATTGTTAATTGCTGCATTTATAACCTCAGCAGGAACATCGTTTAATGCAACAGGTTTATATTGTTTACAATATCTATTAATTTCTTTAGTACCTATATAATAACCATTAGTTACAATACCATTTTGTGTTACATAGTGAACGTAAAAATCATATTTAGTAAAAGGAAGAAAAGTATTATATTCGTTATATACATAACTAGTTGTTATAACACTAGATTTAATAGCAACAGCTACTTTTAGTTGATTGTGACTGACAGTCCGATAATATCTTATGGCAGGAACAACTTCACCAAAATAAGTCATAGTCGTATCTTCAGTCTTTATAGCACTGATACTATCAAAATCAACTATAAAAGATATTATTTCTATTTGTGTACCATTGATGTTTATACTAAAATTTCCGTTTGTATTTACACCAACTATACTATCTTTTACAGTATCAATTACGCTATCTATTATAGTATCGTAATTTTCATTTGCCAATTCTACAAAAGGAACATATTCTTGTATATCGTATGTATTATTGCTACTATCAACCGCACTAACTTTTAGAAGTCTAGGTTTTACATTTTCTGTATATGTAACAGGTATACTAGCAGGTTGTGTATTAATAGTTACATCTTCTGAAGATATTGTTTCTTTTATTGTTTCTATATTACAATATGCACTATCGCCATAAATAGAACTTATAGCCTGAGTTCCAAAACTAGTATATATTCCATTAACTTCTCCTCCTAAAGGAACATTATTTAAATAAGCTCCACTTGTTAAATTTATTTCATATAGGTCAAAAGAAATATTTATTTGATTAGCATAACTTTGTAAATCAGGATCATTAAAATCAGTTTCAACATAATTAGAAACATACAGTTTATTTTTATGTTGAGCAATATTATTTACATTAAATATGTTATAATTTACTTTAAGAAGATCATCTATATTTATTTCTTCTATATCAGTTTTATCATAGTCAAAATAAATAGAAACGCTAGAAGCAAGACTCATATCGAAATGTTTCCAACTTCTAGCAAAAACTCCACCATCTGAAGAAATTATAAAACCTAATTGAAATTCTTCATAATTACTACAATGTTCTGGATAAAGATGCTCTACTGTAAATATGAAAGAATTATTACTATCTTCATGTAAATCAGTATGCTTTAAAGACCCTTGAAGTGTATCAGTTATTTTTCTACTACCTGCAAAAAGTTCTTTACTACAAGGAAACCAATTAGTATAAAAATGTTCTCTAATTTTATATCTAATAAAAAATTGATATACACCAGCAGGAATATTTTTAATATATCTACCAGATAATTTAAGATTACTTATAGGTATGTTTGGAGCTTGTGTATAAAAACTTTCATCATCACTCTCAGTACATTTATTAAGATTTATATGTTTAATTGGTATCAGTAAACCTTGAGGAACATCATATTCACAAATAGTTAAAATGTATTCACCAGTACCATTAACACTTACACAACCGGTAATCTTTTTTCCACCACTATATTTCCAAGAACATTTAATTATTCTAAATTTATTATATACTTCATCATATTCAAAAATTTTAACCCTATCATTAAAATTAGGAAATAAACTTTTTGCAATACTAGAATCTTGGAAAAGAACTCCATTTCTTATAACATAACCTGCTGTGTTTACATCAAACGTTGCAGTTTGTCCAGGACCAATAGGATCTCCAACAAATACTTCAGAAGGATATTCTAAAGCAATAAACTGTCTAGCTTCAACAGAGTCTTTAATATAATTACTTTCTTTAAAGAAATAAATTTTATTATTAAGACCAACAATTTGAGCAATATACTTAACAGGAGCATTAACGTCATCTCCTGTATTTGTTTCTATTTCTTCAAGAGAAGTGTCTGGTCCTATAGTACCATCTTTTAATAATCTTATGTTTTTTGCAAACACAAGACTATTATTATCCACAAGTTGTGGAGTTTTATTTAAATTAAGTTTAGGAACAATTCTAGCCATAATTTATCTTCTAGGATCAAAAGTACTATTATAAAAGAAATTCCTCCAACCATCATCATTAGCACTGAGTTCAATAGCAACTGAAGTTGCTGCTTTATTCTTTAGATTAGTCCATTGCATATATGGATTAAGAACTGGATTTTGAGCACTTAAACTATAAACTTGATGCTTACTTCCTCTACTAAGATATTTAAAAAGAATATACCAAGAAAGAGCTTCTAAAAGTAAACCGTTATCAAAAATAAAAGGAACATCACATTCGTAATATTCGTCGTAATATGTTGCTACCTCAAAACTTTCTACAAGAATTTTATCAGTATCATAATTTAATTCAATATTATTTCCAGCTATAACAAAATTCTTAGAACAAGGTTTAACAACATTTGCTACTTCTACAGTATTGACCCCGTTTTTATCTTTATCGTTAAAAACAGCAATTTCGGAACTAGGCTTAAAAGTATCTAATTCCGAACATTTGCAACCACTTTTAACATTTAATCCATTTATTTCACATCCATTAGAATCAAAAACTCTTATATCAGTAGAATTCAATGCACAAGGAAAATGAGCAATTCTATTATTTACTTGTAGAGTTCTTCTCTTCCTTTCCATAGGAAGACATTTCATTTGAGATAGAGCGTCAATAACCCATGCAGCAGCACGAGGTATCCAATCACTTTCACTAATGTTAAAATCGTTATCAACTTTACCTATAAGTCTATCTAACGACACTTGCCTTTTGAGTTTCATTTCTTATAAATTTATTATAAAGTGTATCATCTGCTTCAAGACATAAATATAATTTTGTTCTTATATCTACATCTATATTGCATATTTCATTTTTATCTCCATTAGCTTCTCTAAAAAGATCTGCATTAGTCTTTCCTCTAATCTTGCTACTTCTATAATCTGATGTTGTAAATTTAAGATTTGCACCATCTTTAACTTTACTATCTAGTAAAGGAAATTCGTATACATATTCTACAGTTTGATAAACTCTTCCGTCTTCAGCTTTATATTCAATACCATTAGCTTTACACCATTCAGCTTCTTCTTTATTATAAAGTTTTTTACCTTCTGCAAGAAGTTTTGCTTTTCTTTCTTTAGTAGCTTTAAAATCTATATGAGGTTTACGTTTAATAATATGACAACGATTAATACAAATCCAACCTGTCATACCAGCAAAAACATATCCGTAACCATCAAGAATAAGTTTCTTTTGAACTTCAGTATAATATAATTTAAGAAGATTGTTATATTCTTTAAGAGTTATATTAAGAAGTTTATTACAAAAGTCTATGGTTTTATTAGTATCAACTATATCTTTTTGTGTTTTAGCAAGATTATAAACATCAAAATTTCTACCAATTAGTTCATAATTACCATCACGATTCGCAAGAACACCTTTTGCAACTCTTAAGAAACTTCCATCTATATACTTATTATCTTTAAATTCTTGATACTTATTAAGATCTATAGGATATTCATTTCTATTTATTGTAAAATCTTTATCAATTGTTTCACGTAATTCATTTACTTTTTTATATAAACTTTCAAGAAGTCCAATAGCTTCTTCTTTCTTTTGTGTATAAGCATCTTTCATACTTGTATAATACACACGAAAATTTGTAGGAGTTTCTTTTACACCAGTCATACCTTATTAAATTACATCTGTATTAATTGAATGTTCATTTGTTTCTCTAAGATTTTGTAGAAAATCTCTTTTATATATAATTTCTTTTATTTGACCAATCATATCTTCACTAAGAAGATACTCATTTTCATCCATCGTAACATCCCAACCGGTAGCAACACCATTTTCAACATCAATAGGATTAGGATGTTCAAAAGCAGATTCAATTATAATTTTACTAAAATTAATAGGTTTACCACATTGCGGAAAAAGATAAATATAGCCATTGATATAATCATATCTAGGCATACTTGAAAGACCTGGAACAGCAGAACTAAATCTAGCAGAAGTTTCCTTAATAAAAGGAATTTCCCTGTTATTCTTAAAACCAACAGTAGAAACTCTATCAAAAGGAAGATTATTAACAAGTCTTACAGGTCTAGGAACAAGTTGTTTTGTTCTTTTAACTCTAATAATGTCATCAGTATCAACTCCTTCAGGATAAGTAATATCACCATCAAGAACATCAATAAGAGATACACGAAATCTTTGTGTAAGAACCTTATCTACATAAGAATGATTCTCATAACTTCTACGAATAACTTCATTACGAGTTTGAAGAATCAGAAGTTTAATATTTTCTCTAAGTGGGGCGCTATTAGGTTTGCCTACACTATGAGCTATTTCACTAACTAAAGCAGCTATACTTGCCATACTATTAAGTTTACTATTGATTTGATAAAGCTCCCCTGTAGAAGCAAGGTGTGGATTTCGCTGACCAGCAGCACTATCAATTAATTCATCATCTTTTCTACGGGGGAGTTATATTACAACTAGATTACTATTACTACTTGATTTAGGATATGCAAATATACAATAATTATCCAATCCTGCAATATTAAAAGCAATATTTAGAGTAAAAAATCGTAACTGCCTATAAATGAAAGAATTAGGTGCTATATATAATATAGTATATATAATTAACAAGGAGATAAAATATAAATAATATAATATTCCTTAATATATAAAATATAAATAATAATATAAATATTATTATTTATAATAATATTTATATTATTATTTATATTTTAATAATATTTATATACTATTATACTATATAAATATCTCCATCATTTTCATAGCAATATAACCTATAGTATATGCTGGTTCTTCTCCTTCATCTTTTACATTATAAGCACCTAACATAGATTGCTTAATATGTTCAGCTTCGTGAACTATTGAATTAATATAATCTGCAATGCTTCTATGTGCATTAAAAAGCACTACACTAGTGTCACAATCGGCACTACTTGTAGTAACAGCTTTAGCACTACCTTTTTGCATATTATTTTTAATACTTCTAATCTGAAGTTTACTACAACCAATCTGCGCTAGATCTTTACTAATAATATGAAAAAGGTTATAGTCTACATTATAATAAACTATAACCTCCCAATAATCATCTATATTAATAGTTCTTCTAATCATAGAAATTCATCCCAAGGAATGCCAACACCAAGCCATTTCATATCAGCAATCCAACGATTAAAAACAAGACCTTCACAACCATCCGGGTCATCAAGAGTTTCTTTAATATATAGAGCCATGTGTTGATTAGTAGGAACACTGCCTCCAAGATAATCTGCTTTACACATATTAGCTACATAAGTAATATCTTCAAGTTGAGCATATTTAACTTTAATACTATAAGTATGTAAAACTTGTTCTACCTCCCCTTTAGAAAGGGATTTGATTGGTATCTCGTTCCCTTTATCATCAGTTTTATACATTTGTGATACAGCAAAATCACAACATTTTTTATTAAAGTGAGGACCATAATGAGATAGATAAATACTAAGATCTTCTGGCATCACTTCATAAGCAGTAAAATTTTCTCTATTATGCATAATATTATAAATTAAGAGGGTAGTAAGAAGTGTTACTACCCTCAGGTTAAACTTACATACGACCTCTACGATAACGACTTCTGCTCATACGCTCACTTCTACGTACGCGTCTATCGTCATTAGAATCATCGTAATCATCATCACGATAATCAACGTCTTCATCTTCCATGCATTCTTCTAAAAGATCTTCAACATCTTCAATCTCTTCTCTCATTTTTTTAACTTTCTTTAAAAGATGTTTACCATCTTCTTCTTTACGAAATCTCATTATAAGCATAATAATTCTCCTTTCTTTATTAATTGTTTCCAGACTTAGTAGCGTTAATAAATTCTTTCATCATATTTTTATATTCTGCAAGTTCCGCACGAAGAGCTTTAAGTTCTTCATTTTCTTGCTTTGCAGCTAATGTTCCATTAAGTTCATCAGCTATAGTAGAATATTGTTCATAAAGTCTTTTTTCAAGTTCGATATTACTAATAGCTCGTTTCTTTGTATCAACCATTGAATTAACATGAACTTTAAGAGAATCTTTACTATCTGCTAAAATAAAACCTATAGAGCCAAAATCAGCAATCGAAATGTTACTGGGCACTTGTTTGAACTCACGATTTTCTCCGTTAATGGTTGCAGAAATATCTACAACCATACAAGGAATTTGAACTCCGTTATTTTTAATATAACTTGGATAAGGTGCACTAGTCTTAGTAATTGGAGCTGCAAACAATTTGAAATCTCCTCTTGTATCAAGACCATGAAGAATATTACCTTGTACTAAATTTGAAAACATAATGATTAATTTTAATTGTTAGTATTAGTTTCTGTTGTACTTTGAGTTGCTGCCGGAGCTGCAGGACCAAACGTCATAAGTTGAAGGATATTAGCAACTTTATCATAATAGATAAAGTAAATGCCAGCACCAGTGAGTTGTTCAGCCGTAGCAGCTTCTCCACCAACAAGAGTCAAAGGTTGTGTAAATTCATTGGAGGCGAATAGGATTGGGAGAGTACCTGCTCCATCAGGAAGAGCAGTATTAAGTCTAAACAAAATTGCTCCATTACCATTAAGGAATCTAAAAGCTCTCTTAGGAATTCCTATTACAACATTGTCAGTATTAACTGTAATATTTGTACTTTCAATCAAAGGAATACCAAGTCTATTCGCAAAATTAAACGGATAATTAGTAGTAGCACCAAACATAATATTACCTCCTATAGATTAATTGAAGAAACTAGTTTGACCAAAACCACCCATTAAGAAAGGTAGAAGATAAGCAGGAATAGAACCACAACCACAGTTGCTACCATTATTAACAGGAGTGTTATTAACAGCAGTCAGGTTAGGATAAGCAACAGGAACAGTATTCGGTTGTTTTGCAGCAATAGCATCAATCTTATCATCTAAAGCACGCATAGCAGCATTGAAAGCCTCAGTCTGTTTATCATTACTAATTTGACCACGCAACTGAGTAATAATATCTCCCTGAGTGTTAATCTTATTCTGCAACTCGCGTTCTTTAAGGTCACAGAACTCTTTAGTAATCATAGCATTCTGATTCAGAATAGCATTCAGAACACTATTGGTATTACGCTCATTCTGAGTAGCAAGAGTATTCGTTTGTTGACAAACAGCAAGTTGATCGGCAGCTTCATTCTGAGCAAGTTGCAGACGAATATTAGAATCGTGTGCAGCCATTTGAGCTTGCAAAGCAGCGGTTTGATTAGCAGTAGCTAATCTGTTCTCACAACAACACTCACAGAGCTGACGAGAAAGGTCTGCATTACCAAGAGCAATAGCGTTCTGAACCTGCAAACCACTCATACCAACTTGAGCACCAACTTGCTGAATAGAACTCTGAAGCTGACCAACAAGAGTGTTAATAGTTTCAACATTCGTGTTAATAATTTGAGCAAGAGTGTTCAGATTATCAAAACGACCATTCATAATTTCAGCAAGATACTGACGACCTTCATTACCAAACTGAGCAGCATAATCACCAAAGTTACCATTACAACCATTACGCTGCCACATCATCCACAAGAAGATGAGCCACATCCAGTTATTACTATTACCAAAACCACCACCATTGTTCATAGCAAGAAGAAGGTTCGGGTCGATACTAGAAGTGTTACCACCTACTCCAGGAAAAATAGCAATTCCATCTTTTTCCATTTTAATTTCAAGTTTTAAGTTAGAATTAAGTTTACTACAATCTTTTATAATGCGCATTAAAAGATGGAACAAAAGTAATCATAGTAGTTGGTGTGGAAGAATGATTTTAATATAAAACAAAAACGGCTAACTATCAAGTAGTTAGCCGCGAATGTCAATTCCTTTCTACAGGGGAGGTAGTTAATCTTTACTTCTAAGTTTCCTTATAGCTTCACGAATTTCATCTCTATACCAAGTAAGTTCTTTAAAACCTCTTCTTTTACGACCAGCAGGAATCTTTTTAGCATCAAGTAAATCATAAAATCTATTATTAGAAATATTCATTTCTAAACAAACTTGTTCTCTGCTAATAGGTTCATGCGTTACAATTCTAAAAATTTCAATTGCTTCATCTTCTGTAATTTCAGAAGTACCTGCTTTAAATTTATTACCAACTTTAATTAAAGCATCTCCTAGTCTATTTGCTAGTTCTTGATTCATGTTGTTTGAATTTGAAAAATACTATCAATAATATGAATACTCCTACTATACTTATATTAAGAACAAACAATTCTTTATTAGATACTGGAATACCAATTATGTTATCATAATAAGCAAGAATATCAGATATAAGAATGTAATATAAAGGAAGTCTATGATAAATACAAAATTTGAATACAAAAGAAGATATGTAAAGAAATAGCCAAGTAAGAATAGATTGACCACCAATAACAGAAAGTATTTCACCATTAATATTACAATAAGATAGAATACTATTTAACACATAGCATAACATTATAATAAATGGTATTACTTTTATAATTAGTAATTCTATTTTATAAAGTGTTTTACCAACACCACCCGCCACCTTTGTCATATCTTCTCCTTTCTACTGTTACTCCAGCTTTTGGAGCCATAGGTTTAGGACGTCCTGGAGTAGGACTATTAAGTTTACTTTTACGACTACTTTTAGTAGTACTTCTACTATTTGAACTGCTTTTTCCTCTCGGCATAATTGGATATGTTTTAGATGATTATTTGCCCGATTTAGGGTCAATCGTGACCTACAATCGAATTTTATACTGATGATTATAACTTATTCATAAAAGAAGTGAAACGCTCTTAAATCCGATTTCAAACTATACAAGAACGTTTCACTTCCATTACTATCAATAACTACTTTGGCATAGTCTTATTAACTTGCTTATAATTAATACCTAATCTTTTACATAAAGGTCTAAATATAATATCCCAACTTACAGGAGCTAAAATAGCACTGTTAATAAGAAGTTTAACATCTTGACCAAGGAGATAATATACAACCCCCGTAGAAAGGATGCATCCAAAAAGGATTAATCTTTTCATCCAAGTAGTAACTTCTTTATCTTTATTGAGTTCATCAACTAGTTTGATTACAAGATATGTAAGAACATTAACAATAATGCAATATCCAAAATCAAAACTGTTGATTGTAGTATCAATAATTTGAGATATAATTTCCATAGTTATTTTAGTTTGAATAAGTCGATTTTATTACTAACAAGATTAGCTAAAACATTTCTAACAAAGTCATCTTCATTTTCATTATGATGATTAGCAACATAAGTATTAATAACTTTTACTATTTGTTTTAGCATAATATTATTCTCGTGAGTTTCTCTTAGAAGTTGTTTAAAAGCCGGACTTCTAATTGTATCTTGAATATCTTCTAAGATATCAAGAACATAATCTTCTTCTTTACTTGTCATTGTTCTTTGCTTCTTTATGATGTTTAATTAAATCTAAAATACTAATAAATTTAACATTATGTTTTTTATTAGTATTAAGAATATCATTTTGTTTTTCTTTAGAAACTTCTTTTATTGGAGTTGTTTTAATCATAATTGTAATTGTTTAAGTAATTATAAAGACAATGTGAACATTTCAGATACGAGATTATCTAATACAGCTATAGCTTTAATTGTAAGTCCACTTTGGTATTGAATTGGAGTTGTATAAACTTGAGAACTTGTTGTTGGTGTTGTACCATCGGTAGTATAGTAAATTGTACTTCTAATAGCTTTACAATGTAAATTATAGTAATCTGTATTATTATCTGTAGTAAGAGTAATATATGGTTTTAAACCTGCACTTGTAAACCAATTACCTGTAAACTGTATATAACTTTTACTTGCATCATTATGGTCATACACGTAATTGATATTATCACTTAAATATCCATGCTTTACATATTCCCATTTATTGTTATTATTAGAATTATATTCTAAAATTGATATTGTCCAGCAATCAAAAACATCTGCATTTGGTATAGTTATATGATCTTTAAGAGTAGTTTGCGTATGCAAATCAGTATATATTTTATTAGTACTGGATTTATATGTACCATTAAGATATACAAACATTTTGTAATAACATCCAATACCTGTAACACAACCAAAGTATAAAGCTAATTCTTTTGGGGTATTACAGCCAAATAACGGATATTGTATAATAGCATCATTACTTGAACCAAAAGAAATTGTTTCGCCATCGTCTTGACTTACAACAAGTGGTGTTTCTAATAACATATCTTCACAAGAGTTATAAAAACTAGACTTAAAAACACCATTAGAATTAAACATTATAGGAAATTCTTTAAGAGGTGTATAAGCAAAAGCATTACTAAAGTTGGCTTTTAAATCAATTGCAGGAGGATATTCTAGAGCACTGTTACTAAAAAGAGATAAACAATAACCACTCATATTATAATTGTATCTGATTGTAGATTTATTGCCTGAAAATAGTGAAGTGATCCAATCAGTTATGTTCATCGGACTTGCTTGTTCAGCATTAATATAACCATTTATAGTAATACTTGTAAAAAGTGGTGAATAATTTAAATCTGTAAGATTATCATCTATTATATAATCCGGAAACAACAGAGCATTTAGATTGCCACTTATACTACCGTGTATATTATCACGCCCTTCTATATAATGATTCACATTTAATTCTGAAAAAGACTTTAAATATAAAATTCCGGTACTAGGAATTTGAATAACTTCTTGATTACCATTTGGAGTATGCCAAGTTATAGCATCTTCTGAATACCATATACGATATAAATATACATTACTGTTTGGATCAGCATTTAAAGTTATATAATTACTACTAGCTTGAGTAAATGCTATAGTTTTTGTTATATCTATATAATGATTAGAATTGTCTTTAGCGGAAATTGTAAATGTTAAAGTGTGTGATATCGTACAATCAACAATGAATCTTGAATTTAAATCATCAGTATATTCACCATTATCAATTTTTACTTTATAATCATAATTATTAGTGTCTAAATCAGTAATAAATTGTGGTATAAATCCAATATTATTGGAATCGATAGCATAAGCTTCAAATTCAATTTTTTGATTTATATTAAAATCTTCATGAACATTTTCTTGTGCTTCAGCTACAACAGTATTAGTTTCATCTAGAGCTCTAGCATATATGGTATAATCTAAATATGGAAATATACGTATGGTTGCAGAATTTCCATAAATAGTAGTCCAAGGACTATCATCAATTTTATATTGAAGGACTTGTTGATTAGTATATATATTATAGTCGTTACCTCCTTGATTGTGTATTGCTATACCTGGTTCTTCTGACAAACCACTTATGCTGGCAACAGCATTACCATAATTTGTGATAAGTTCAAAAGCAATAGTTCCGCTATATGTTTGTAAAAGACTAATCTGCATACTTAAAAGCATATCTCCAATATTAACTTCTGTACCAAGTATTAGAGATACATCTTCTAAAGTCATTTCATTTTCTTCTAGAAAGTCATTAGTAATAATGGTGTTATCCATAACTACATAACAATCGTTTTCTGTAATATAAGCAGAATTATCTAATACAGCATTATATAAAACATTGTTTATTTTGACTTTGTCTATTGTTACAGGAGAAGTAGCATCGTGTACTATAGTATATAGCATAATTTGAGTTTCATTACTGGTGCTCCTATATGAAGGTAGAATCATATCACCCATATTCATATTTAGTATCTCAATAGCACTATTATCGTCACTAGGATTATCACCACCAGGACTATAATTGTCTTGACTAACTGAAATAGTTGCAAGAGTCCAATAATCTTTATCAGATATTGGAATTTTACGAGGAACATCTTTAATAGCTTGATAAAATTCTATTTTACCATTTATCATATAATATACTACAGATAATCTTTCATATCTTTTATTATAATCGTGTTCTTCAAACAAAGCAGCTAATTGAACACGAATATCATTATTTTCTTCAGACATAATTGTAAATATTATAAAATAAATACTGTATTATTATTTATAAGTTACGGAGTTGTAAGTCCTGTTGTATTTCCCATCCAATTAGCTACATCATACTGTATATTCTGTAACCGTTACACTACTACTATTTCCATTACTATCGTAAAGAGTAAGAGTAATATCACCATGAATTTCTTCGGATTCAAATATTATCGTTGCGCCTACAAGATAAGAACCATTTGCTAAATCAACTTGTAGTCCTATACTAGAAGCTTGATCAATAAGTTCTTGGGTCATAGGCATTGCTTGATAATACATAATAACAGTATTTTCATTGTGAGGTGGAGTACCTCCATCAAGCGATGCCATTATAACAGGATATTCAGTGTTTCCAATTTTACATCTAGATATATCAGGGTAAGCACTATCAGCTAAATCGCACTGAATCATTATTACGCTTATTTCAATAGAGTTATCTTCTGAATCAAAACGATAATGAGGTTCTGTTACTCCATGTTCAGTATAAGGAGGAAACAAATAGAAATTAGGCTCACCTCCAGAAGTAGGTTCTGAACTTTCTCCAGGAGTAGGTGCTGGACTTTCTCCAGCACCTGTTTTATTATTCAATCGCTTCCAATAATGTTTATCTGTAATAGAAATGTGTCTAGGAACATTTTGTTTAGCAATATAAAAATCTATAACGTCACCAACAGTATGGGTAACAATTGTTAATTCTTTATATGTTCTTTCATAATCGTGTTCTTGAAATAAAGTTTTCAAAGAACTATTAATTGTTTCTTCTGCCATAATTATTATTATTATTTATTAAGGTTGATTACTAATAATAGAACTTGATTGTTTTAATTGCAATACATAATTACCTGAAGAATCAACTGTTAATACTTTACCAGCATCAGCAACAGTCGGAGTAGGAAGATTAGGAAGAAGATTATAAAGCGATGTTATACTTCTGACTCTTTCTTCCAAAGAATGCAAATAAAAATCATTTACAACAAAATCGGAAACTTTTGAACCAACAACTAGAGTTCCACCAAAATCACCCATTATGTGAGCTTGATATTTTCCAAAAGGTTGTATTATACCAGCAGTACCAGCAGGAATTGGATTAAATAATAGTGTATCTAATGTATTTAATTGTTGAGTGCCTCCTGCTACTACATCTTTCCAATAATAATGATTTAATGTTGTTGTTCCTTGTTGATAATCAAAACAAGAAAATTGAACATAGTTGGCATTTGAAGGACTTTTTATTACTTTACGTAGTGGTGTAAAATAAATATCTCCAACAAAGCCGTCAGGAATTCGCATATAAGCAAGAAGATAAACTTCAGATGTATTAGCTGTTGTATCAAAACGAGCATCTATAGGCCAAGAGCAATTTGTTGCAAAAGCAAATGTTGCTGTTGGAGGAGTGTCAACAACAGCGGCAATATAATAAGAAATTATTTCATTATTTATAGAGTCGTTTATTGTTAGTTTTCCAACAATATTTCCCTTTGTAGAACGAGCGTGACACAAACCTATATATCTTCCTGTTTCGTTAGCAGTTTTTGTCCAATGATATACATTAGTATGATTATAAACAGCAGACGCTGGACAAAAATCACTTATATCAACAAGAGTCATATTTACACTGTTCAATTCACATAACACATTATAGCTATAAGCAACTATGGCAGTGCTTGAATCTCCCTTTGTTTGTATAGCTATATCTTTACTTGTAATTCTATGATTACTTTTTGATGAAATAACTATGCGATTATTAGTTGTATCTTTTTCTAGTGTTATACCAGTTCCTTGCTTGAAATCAAGATTTACATTTGTACTTTGGTCTGCACCAAAAGATGTTAAAGCTTCTTCATTTACTTGTATATTAAGATTACCATTGTTTGGTATTGGACTTGCAGCACTAACATGATTAGCTATAGCATAAAAACTATTAACAGTATACACGTTTGTTGCTGTATTCTTTTCTACAAACAAATGTAATAGAAGTTCAACATAATCTTTTGAATGAAGATTTTGATTAAACAGTCTTTTTGTTATAACATATTGTGTTGTAGATGCTTGAATTGTTGTAGTAAAGTCTTCACCAGCATCTGTTAAAGATACTCTATCACCATTTGAAAAATTAAGCTTATAGTCAATATCTCTTTTAGCTATTAAAGCTTCAAGTATTTCTACTGCTGTTTTATTACAAGTACAATTTTCATTAACAACTGTTAAATAATTATATCCGCTAGTAAAGTCGACAACAAGAGGAAGAGAAGGTTTATTCCAAATATAAGAAGAACTGTTGGGATTTGTTTGATTCCAATCAGCTTGACTAAAATTATTAACAAGTCCCCCAGTAGCTGTTAAAGAACTAGGATAAGTAGCACCAGGTTTATTAGAGTAAGCTTCAAGATAAACTTCATATCTTTGATTACCTATAATGGAATACAACACAACACTATAAAGATACGATTCATGGTTTGTTCCTGGAGCTGAAACATTAGTACCTAAATCAGATTCACTAAGATGTAACCAATAAGTACGACCAAGTTCTGTAAAACGAACATAATAAGATAATTTTTTACCAGTTTTAACTGCAGCAACAATTTCGTCAGCTGTTTTGTTACAAGTTAGTATTTCAGAACTAAATGTCTCGCTTGGACTACTTAAACTACTATAAAGTTCTACAATATATTCATCAATAACAGGTTTGTTTTTTATATAATCAAGAGCAGATACATTGGTTTGATTCCAATCAGCTTGAGGAAGACTATAATAAAAACCTGTAACAATTTCGTTTAAATCAGAGTCTGGATCATAATTTGCAGATAATGTGATATTATAATAAGAAGCTGTTTGATTATTAATTTGAGCAGCCTCATCATAAACACGTAATTTAATATAAGAATACAAATATGTATCACTAATTTCTATTCCTGATAAACTAGAAAACACAGTTTCTAGTTCTCTATATACATACAAGTCTTCACTATTACTATCAGAAACTAGAGTTTTAAGATAATATTTAACTTTTTTCTGAGCTTTATAAGCATTGAATAAATCTTGTGCTGTAAATTCAAATGTAAAACCTGGAGAAACATCTCTTGCAGCTGCGTAAAGATCTTTATTACAAACTATTATTGCATTATATATATCATCTGCAATTAGAGGTTTGTTTTTAATATAGTCAAGAGCGTGAGTATTATCTTGATTCCAATCTGCTTGAAGTTGACTAAGACCTGTTGTTTGAGTAATAGTAATATCATCATTAACATTATTAACATAATGTTTAAGTTGGAAAAGAATATTTACTTTATCATTGCCATACTCATAAAACAAGAAAGTTTCATAAGAATATAGGATATTATTACTTATAGTCCATTCTGCATTAGCTTGATTTAATATAAAAGATGCGTGTTGTACTGGAATAGCTAATACAAAAACAGCTTTCTTACCATCTAGACAAATATTCTCTGTAATATCTGCTGCACTCTTATCACAAGTAAACACGTATGGATCTTGTTCAGTATCAGAACCGGTTCTAGTAATAGTAATAAAGTATACACCTAAATCTTCTGGTATTGTAGGTTTATGTTTTATATAATCATCTTGTGTTGGATCTGTTTGATTCCAATCAGCTTGAACATTCTGAAGACCACTAACTAATGCAGTTACAGGAAATTCAATTGTATTACCATTTTGAAGAGTAAGAATGATATTTCCTGTCTGGCTATTATAAGTACCGTTTACAACAACACTTTCAAGAGGTAAATCTATAAGTTGTGGTGTTCCAAGAGGTGAACCGTTTTGGTCAAGAAGTTGTCCTGTTATAACAAAAGTAGAATTATCAATCGACAAACTTAAAGAAGCAGCATAAGGTGTTGAACTAGCTAAAGCACCAATATCAGAAGCTTGAGTAGGAACATTGATATTAATTGTTGTATCTATTCCAGAGGCAGGATCAAAAGTATCTAAAACAACATTGTTTTGTTTAATAGTTAAACTTCCAATATCTTCTAAATTTGCATTACCTCCTTCAGGTAGATGGTGTTGTAAACTACCATAAGTTTCAACATACCAATTTCTAAACTGAATAGGATTTAAATCTGACACAAATCGTAAATAAGCACCATATCCAGTAGGAAGTCCAGAAGATAATTCAGTACCAATTAAAGTAGTATATCTTTTGTTAGTAGTAGCATTATCTCCTTGCATTAAAACAGTAACACGTTCTGTTGCTGATGCTCCGGGAGTAGCAGATATAAGATGACTAGTAAACAGAAGACTGTTCTTAAATCCAAAACCAGTAGCATTTACAATAGCCTGCTCTTCATCTGACATTTCATTCAGAAATCTAGATTCTATAGAATCTTTATTAGCTAAAACAGGAGTAGTATAAAAACCATTACTAACTTCTACATTATATTTATCTTTAGAAGCTATATAATCTAAAAGATCTTGATATTCACTTGGAGCAGGAATGTGCCAATTTGTAGGGGCAATACCTTTCATTTCACCAGCTGTTTCTGTTGATGTTTCTCCATTAGATACTGCAGAAAAGTTATATTTAAGACCTTTAGATTCAGTTAAAGAACTTTCATTATTTGTTAAATAATAATAGGGTATAGTAGTACTATTTAATTCAGTTCCATTATTAACAATAGAAGAGCCATTAGCGATAGGAGTACCATCAGGAAGTTTAGTACATCTATAGTTCTCTGCAAGCCAAACTTTATCTCCAACAATTACAGCACCATACCAGTTATCATCGAGATCTTTTACAGCATTTGGAAAATAAAAACCATCAAAAATAGCATCTGGATCTACCGGCGTTGGAATTTCTGGTTTATTCTTAATAAAGTCAAGAGCATCAGGATTTGTTTGATTCCAATCAGGTACAGGAAAAAAACGATCAGCATGAGAAATATTATAGCCTATACCCTGTTGATTATGCGCAGGACGCCATGTAGCATTTACTGTAAATACAATATATGTTTCTCTCAAAAGATAATATAATTGAAATATACCTCGTGTATCACCATCACTGCGTCTTTGAAGATTTGTTTTCCATGCAATTAAAGAAAATCTTACATCATCATTATTATTTTTACATAATACTTTCCATGCAAGAGTTTTTTTATCATCAATAGCTGCTGTCAATATTTCTTCTGCTGTTTTATCACAAGAAACGTTTAATGACGTTATCTCAGTTATATCGCTAATGTCTGAGCTTAATGTGATAGTAAAAATATCATCAAAAACATCTAATTCTCCATCTCCTCTTACATATTGTTTTTCAGTACCACCGAAATCAATCTGTTTTCTTTTAATTTTTTTCATAGCAATTTATTTATTCAGAATCATTATCAGATAGTAAATCACCTTCAACATAAATTTCATCAGGGGTTTCTCCTACATCAAAAGAACCAGTTCTTAATCTAAAACCAACTCCTTTAGATACACCATTTTCGGTAACAACCCACTCTTCATAATCGTCATCATCAACAATATATAACACACCATTGATATGAACTACAAGAGTACCAGGAACAAATTCACTACCAGGAAGAACGTGCCAATAAGAATAAGTAGCAACTTGGTCGTCTGTAAGACCATACAATTCTTCCAAATAAGGAGTAACAACAATGCCTTTAAGCACGTGCATTGTAGGATTAGTAGTAATCAAATCATCAATAGGATTATTTTCAGAAGGTTCGACAATAACTTGAGTTTCATCACCTTCGATTGTGATAAAGATATTAACAGAACCGTCTTCATCATAAGGTATTGTAAAGCTGATATTATCTTTATAATTTTCAACAATACAATTAAGTTGAGCTTTCACATAATTAAGAAGAGTACTAGCAACTTTTGCATAGTAATTACTCTCTTTTGGAGTATTACCTGACATTACAGATAATTGTTTTGCTGCAAGAGCTGCTTTAAACATATGATAACATTCAACAACAGGCATATTTTTATTATCACAAAGAGCCTTACAAGAATGCAACATCGACTCTCCCAACTCTACCATTACTAGCAGAAGTTTGTTATAAACAAACAAAAACTCAATAGGAATATTAACTGGAATAGAAGTAATATGTAGAGTTTCTGTTAAATTTATAGGAGTTGTCGAATGTTGTTCTTCAGTATTTGAATCTGTTGTCTGATTATCATCAGTAGAATTTTCATCATTTGTTTGACCACCAGTATTCGGATCTTCCGTAGTAGGAGTATCAGTGGTCGGTTCTTCTAAAACGTCATTATCATCAGGCATAACTATAGTGTTAATAATTTTCTTGTAATGTTTAATAATTTATTTCGTTGAAGAGTACTTAATTGAGGTACAATTTTATAGCAATCAGTTACTATGTTTGCTATATAAAATAAATTAGCTTTACGACTATTAATATTATACCCCTCATCATGGCAATTAACAATAGTGTAAGCTAATTTATTTCTTCTTTCATTAAGTATTTTCAACATTCTTTCTAATACATATTCATTAGCCATAAGAATTAGGTGTTGAAAATTTTATTTGAAACGTAAATAGAATATTCACCAATAAGAATATTTATTTTGTCATTAATGTGAGCTATTCTTGCAATAGCATCTTGACCATCATAAATTATAGGTATAACCGCGTCTGCAATTTCCTTTGTCCATTCCTCTTTAAGTTTAGATGCAACATTTATTTCGTTAATTTCATATACAGATAAAGCAGAATAAAGTTTATAATATTCAGTATTAATTACTTTAGCTAAATTATTACTTATTAATTCTTTGTTTTTATCAATGTTATTGTGAGCAATAATATAAGAACATTCTTGAGATATCTTAAAACCAAGTGCTTTAAATCCTAGTTGAATTGCTTTATCACATTGACGAATTTCTCTTTTTTCTGCATCTTCAAAAGTTTTATTTAGAACAGCATTAAGTTTAGCTATGTTATCTCCCATTTCTTTCATTGCTTTACTCATTTCAAGCAATGGTTTATCTTTAGTTTTAGCCTTGAAATAATCTATCAATCTTGTAATTAAAGTATAACAAATGAAAACACAACTAGAAATAATAACTGTAACGTAAGAAGAATTGCGAACACTTTCGTTTATAATTTCATTAATTGTTTTTAATTCTTCCATATTAGTAAAATCTACCACCCCTGTAGAAGAGGTGGTAGATTAATATTGTTGTGTTAGTCTTGTGTTGCAGCAGTAATCGCACTATTAGTATCAGCAGTCAATTCCTTTTCCTTAACAGCAGTCAATATAGCATCAATTGCTGAAATCTTAGTAACAGGAACGGCAATATAAACATTTTGCCAAACTCTTTCATCACGAGTTTTGGAAGCATCTCTTCCAACTTTGAAACGAAGAGTATAAACAGCGTAACCGGTCGTACTATATTTACCATTGGTAGCGTCAGTACCATTACGATTAGCACCAGAATCATTCAGAGTGTAATCAGCAACGGCTTCAGGATAACCAGGAATAAACTCACGACCTTCAGCAGCAGTATGGTAAAAACCTTTACCTGCAGCGCAGAAAGAAGCAAGATGTTGAATATCAGCTTTGTCACCAATAGGTTTCTCAGCATGAGTTACAGTAAGAGATGTTCCAGTAAGATCATCAATAGCCACAACTTCCCAATCCTCACCAACATTATTACAAGTAATAGTCAATTGACCATTGCTTCTAGTAGTAGTAAAAGGAAATTTGTCATTGACTTTATTATCCATAGCTGTTTTAAAAGCAGCAGCTTCAGCATAAGCGGCATTATCTGTTTTAGCTACGATACCAACAGTCCAACTATTTCTCTCGTGAGGAACAACACCTTTCTTAAAGAAACGAAGTGTATATTCTTCACCAGGAGTAGTAGTAGGCATTGTGAAAACTACAGAGAAAGTAGCACCTTTAAAAGGCAAAGCTTTAACTACTGACAAAGTATCAACATCAACTTCCGGAATAATAAAAGGATGCTGACCATTAGGGCGACCAAGAGCAATCGCGAAATTTTTAGTAGGAGCACTGGAAGTCAGAGCAGTACCACTACCCAATTCAAAGAAAGTAATAGCACCATCAGCAAGACCTGACAAATCATTAACATTACCATCAGTCAGACCATAATTGAGAATGCTGTTCTCTCCTTGTTCTTTTACAATTAAAAGTTGTCTCATTGTTTAATAAATTTGATTTGTTAATTAATATTGATAATTACCAGCAGCAGGAGTATTAGCATTAGCGTTAATCTCTCGTTGTTGGGTTTGTTGATTATATGAACCTCCACGAACAGAAATCATATATAAATCAACAGCGTGCTTAAGAACATCTATGTGTATATTTTCAGGAAGATTACAATCAACGTTTTCTCCTTCAATATCAGAAGCATATCTCACAACATTAGGAATTGTTATATAAGACATACGAAGTTTATTTGGAACAAGATTATTCTCAAGAACATAATAAGTATTACTTTCATATTCTTGAGTTCTAAATCTACTTATATATAAATCATACGTATCATCATTATAAACTACTAATATTGGAGTACGAAGACGGCTCTTAAGAATAAAATCATTAAGAGTATTTGCAAGTTCTGAATGATCAATTATTCGAACAGGAAACCAAGTAGTAACAAATTGATTTTCATCTAGATCGATAGGAGCATCTCCTGCATGAGTCCCTGTATATCCAGTTTTTGTACTTTTATAATTAAGCGAAAAATCAACGAGATAAAGATATTCAGGAACAACTGTAGTAGATACATCATCTATAGAACCAGCGTTATCATATTTATTAGACATCTTTCCTGTAAGAACATCAGTTGAATTAAATTCCATAAAAGGAGTAGCAGAAGCCATATCTAATTCAACAACTTTATATAAGGAACGAAGAGCATTTACTTGATTTAACTTTGTAACATCAGCAATTACTCTATCGTTCCTTACACCAACATTCTCACGCACTAATTGATTTATAATATCTGAAATGGACGTATTAATAAATACATCAATCTCTTCAGGAAGAATAGCCCGAACATTTTGCATACCCATTTGTTGGGCATATTGACGAAACCATACGTGCATTTCAGCAATATTCATAGTTCAATTATTTTAATTAAGTTTAAGTTTATTTTCAAGAGCAGTACGAATAGCTTTATTCGCATCATTCTCGAACCAAGCAATAGCTTCATTCATATTAGAACCAACAAAAGTACCATCCGGCATAGAAATTTGTTGATTAAATTCAGAACGAACTAACTCACCACGAGTAATAAGAGTTTCAATGAATGCTTTCATTTGAATATTTTTATCGCTAACAAGCTTATTAAATTTATCAGGATTTGTATTAACAAAGTCCATAACAATAGATTGCTTAACGCTCTGGTCTTTAAGCATAGCTTCAGCAAGATTATCATTACGAATAATACTAATAGCGATAAACACAGAATCAAACTTATCATTATCAGCAGAAAGTCTAACAAAGTTAGCCATTGCATCACTTCTTTCTTTAGTAAGTTTCTTCTGACGTTCTTGTTCTCTAGCTTCATCCTTAATATAAAAACGAATTGTAGGATCAGAATTAATCAAAGCAACGTCTTTAGCAACTTCCTTATAAAGTAGACAATGACGATACATCAAATACGCCTCAATATCTTCAGGATGACCATATTGATATTTAGTACTCTCAAGAGCATTAAGAGCTTCAATCTTTTTCTTAAGAGCATCCTTAATAGCAGAAGTATTTGACCTATCTACTTTGTCATACTCAGCATTAATAGCATTTTCTTTCTTTTGAATTTCAAGATAATCTTTCTTGTGGTCATATACAAAGGAAGTATTCAAAGAAACATCATTTTCACTAATAGTGAATTGAATATTACTAAGCCAAGCTTTTACTCTTGTGATATAATCAGGATTATTAGGAGAAATACCAATTAATGCAGGGAAATAAGCATCTACTTCTTTAGCATTCGAAGAAAGAACTTGACAAGAACGAATACAAGAACCAATAGTTTCTCTACGTTGTCCAAGAACTTTCATATTAGCTTTACGATAATTTGAATAATTATGAACAAGACTAATCGTAACAGATCTCTTGTCAGTATAAGGAGCATTCAAATCTTCTTCAAAGCTATTAACCTTTGGAGTTTCCTGTTTTGCTGAAGTTTTAACTTCTGTACCAGTATTTGGTTTAATTTCCATATTACTTCTATTTTTAGATTAATGATTAATTATTACAGCACGCACTTGAGTTGCAACATCTTAGTAGCGTTATTTACTTGCAAACCCATAGTACTCTTAACTTCGTAACGGCTCATATCAATTTCAGTTGCGATAGAATTTGCAGGAACACCACCCCAAGATGCAGGAATAGGAGTCAGACCTTTCAAAATACCAACAATATGAATTTGACCTTTCAGACGAACCATACGAACATTGCGAACACCCTCATAAGTACTCATATCAATAAGGAATGCCTGATGAGAACTCATAGGAAGACCAGTACGAGGATGAATGTTACCATTGGATTTATCATTGTCAGCAATCGTACCTTTATCCAAGAAAGGCAGATGTTTAACAGTGATAATATGACCATCGACAGTCTTATATCTACGGAAATATTTACCATAAGACAGACCACCATCAAAGTCCTCAATCATCTTATCACCAAGAGGAGTAGCAAAGCCTTCAGCTTTAGCATCGTTACGCATAGCCATATCAAAGTCTTGCATAAAGCCTTTACCAGCCATAAGAACAACCTCCATAGTACCATTATCGGTATCCTTATCAAGAACGTCACCAATAGTACGCTCAATCTTGTTCAGAGTAAGAACTTCACCATAAGTATCATAGTTAGACTCACGACAAATTTCCATCATACCAGCAGTCTTACGAATAGGTTGACCATTATCAGGATCAATCATAGTAACTTCACCATTAGCGTTACAGTTGTATTCGCTAAGCCAAAGTTCCTCTTCATTCATAATACGACGCTGAATTTCAAATTGACGCATTTCCTCATTAATCCACAGATTAGTAGTACCACCACCAGCAGTCTTAAATTCATAAGTAACAATAGTATTAGAAATGTTACCTGCAATCTCCTTAGAGTAACGAAGAACTTCAAGTTGTGAAGTCATCTTACCAGGTCCCATAACATTACTACGGTTACCTTTAGAATAAGACAAGCTAACAGTAGGAGCAGTCATACTCCAATACTTACCAGCAGAAAGATTGTCCAAATCGACAAAACTATTAGGATTCGGAGAAGTAAGTTGCAGACGATAAAGATAACCGCCATGAGAACCTTCACCAAGATCCTTCATAATACGAACATGGGTACGACCATCAGGAGCCATCAAACCATATTGTTCAATAAGCCAATGAGTAGCAAATTCAACTTCAAACATAGCACCACCTTTACCAGGAGTAGTATTAGCTTTGTTGAAGTAAACAACATAGTCATTAAACTTCATTCTACCCATTGTTTTCCAAGTCCAAGTTTCAGTACCAATATCAACAGTACCGGCACTACCTTGACCCTCAGTAAGGAATGTCAGAGGAAATCTATCATCATCCATACCAAAGGTATAAGTCAGAGTCTTATTGATTTCCTCAGGTTGAGTAAGCATAAGATGAGCAATGGTTTCCTCATTAGAATAACCTCTGTCATCATAATTACCACGAGAAACTTCTCTAAGTTTGTACATACAATTAATAATTTTTAGATGATTAATAATTTTGTTTATATGAGATTACTCAAAAACAAGTTTAGTCTTATCTCCGCTTTGTGCAGGCTTATTAATCTTAATACGACGTTGAGTACGATTTTCTTTAGATTTAGCTACAAGGCGATGAACACCTTCTTCTTTAATAGCCATATCCACCAAATCTTTATAAGTACCACCAGTCCAAAGAAGCCAAGCGTCAAGAAGTTCTCTTTCAAGAAGTTCTTTATCAGACAGCTTATTGAGATCTCTAGAGTATCCTGTCATTCTATTACCATTAGCATCTGCCTCTGTTGCTTTAGAAACATAAGCATAAAAATCATCTAATTTGTAGGTAATCTTCTGACCATTTACTTCTTTTACTATTGTTTCAGGAAGCAGATAACCGCCAATCCTACGCTCTTTAATAGCCTTATTAACATTGTTGAAATAAGCTTCAACATCAGCTTGTTCTTGAGCACGAGCAGCAGCGGCTTTCTCTTCTATATCTTTACGAGTTTGGTTGTCTTTAGCAATAAGAGCTTCTAATTGAGCTTTAGCCTCATCATAAAGACTACCAGTACTCTTAAGATATTTAATATAATTTTCATTCAAAGATTTATTACCAAATTCTTGAGCAGCCATTCTAATAACTGCTTCAAGTTGAGCGTCATTATCCTTGTCAAGTTCAATTTTACTTCTATCAGGAATATCACCAAAACCTTTAGGTGTACCCTTAATAGTTACATAATCAACAAATTGCTTAAGCAGAGGATTATCAGAATACAACTTATTAATAGCACCTTGTTGAATTTCATTAGATTTAAGTTCAAAGACAGCATCAACATAAGCTTTGATACCAGCAGCGTCATTTGTAAATTCTACATTCTTTCCATTTTCATCAGTAATATCAACACCAAAAGTTTCTTTAATAGAATCAATGGAAATCTCAGCAGCTTCATTGCTATCAGTAACATCGTTATCTTCAAGCCACTTCTTTACATCTTTAGCTTCTTTGAATACTTCGCCTTTGTCATTTACAAGATCTCCTTTATCATTAATCTTATAAACTACACCATCATATTCAACTTCAGTGCCTTCCTCAATATCATGAGGAATTTGATTTTGGTTTTCATCATTATTTTCCTCATTTTGATTATTAGAAGCAGGTTCGTTGTTTTTACCTGTAATATCCTCAGTACCACCACCATTCAGATGAGTAGTTTCTTCCTGAGTTGCAGGATTATTATTTTCATTAGCATTAGGATTATTACCAGCATTACCTCCTTGTTGAGGTGTTGTTTGCTGAGTACCTTCAAAATCAATTTCTGGCATAAAATTAAATTTAATAAGATTATTACTTTATTACTTGCTAAAAGCACTGCAAAGATATAATATTTTCAATATCAATGATACATCTAATAACTTTATTTTTTGCAGCACAATGTTTAGGTATAATATCATTACTGCTAATGTATATAAGCCGTTTCGGATTGGAGTAACTTGCAATCCATATTTGCCGTTTTTGGCTGTCCTGTGACCTACAATCGACTTTTATATTATAATGATACAATTATACCATATTCGATTATTAACGCTAAATACACGAAATCAAAATATACAATAAAATAAGTCCTCTTTACTACTAGAATAAAGAGGACTAAGTAACTTGGGAATGCACCAAGATTATAGCATAGCAAAAAGAATTAGCACAAAAGCTACAATAGCACCAATACTAATACGGAGAGTTTCTTTAAGATTAAACCTTGTTCCAAGACAAGCTAAAATAGCTGTAGAAACTAAGCTTACAATAGCACCCCCGTAAGAAGGATTAAATGATATACACCATCCACCAAATATGATTGCGTTAATTACAACGCCACTAATAAAAAGAACCCAAGTTGCACTGCTAATAGACAACAACTGTTCTTTTACTTTGTTAAATAATTCTTTAATCTTCTTCATTTTTAATTTCAGTTTGATGAACATAAAGTTTACAATGACAAATATTATTTTGTAGATAATCAGAACAAGGACATTGGTCATGACCATATCGGTCTTTAATATAAGTAGGACAATGCCCTTCATTTATAATAACACTATTGATGATGTCAGTAAGTTCTTCATCATCAGGATTAAGGACAAATCCTTTTTTACGAACAATTTTAACTAATGTACTCATTTACTTATCATATTTATTTTTATTCATTTTAGCAATTCTTTCTTTACTTTCAATATCTTCACGTTTAACTTGTCTATCAGCAGCTTTATTATAAATATCTGATTGAAGTTTTTCTCTATCAAGCATAAGCTTTTCACTAGCAAGACGAGTTTTGTTTTCTTCAGCAAGTTGAGAAAGTCTATCTCTAGCAGCAGTATCTTCACCTGGAGCAAGCAAACTCATATCAACATCCATATATTTAAGTTGCAGTTCATATTGATACTTTTGAGCCTGAAGTCTTTCATCAACTTCTCCTTGCGCTTGAATAACTGCAAGTTTATTATTGAGTTCTTCTTGTTTAATCATTTGTTCTGCTTGTTGCATATCAGCTTCGTGCTGACGTTTAATATCCATAAACTTAGCAACAGTTTCTTTAATTTGAGTTACATTCTCTCCTGTAATAGCAGCAATTGCCATATCAAGATCTCCGTTTTGAGCAGCACTAAAAGCCCATTGACGAAGTTGATTAATCTTATCAAGTTCTTTCTGGTCATTCTTAACAAGAATACCATAGTCAGCCATTATATAAGAATTAGCATCAAGACTTAAATAACGACGATTGTTTTTATCATCAAAGAATGTTGTTTGAAGTCCATCAACATAAGCAAGTTTAGCATAATCTAAATCACGCTGATAATCTAGTTTACGCATCTCATCAAACATAGCAACAATAATGACACTACCCATAGATGAACGAGCAATAGCTTCTTGAGTAGTAGCTTGACCTGCAGATTGTGCAATCTCACCATATCGTTGCATATTCATATCTACAAGCTCACGACCTTCTTGTTTAATTGCTTCTATGAGTTGTGTAAGTTGATTTATGTAATCTCCAAGATTAGCATTAAGAAGTCTAATCTGTGCCATCTTTTGAGAATTACTATCTTCTTCATCATTAACTAGCAATACTCCATCAGCAGCCATTTTATAAATCTTATCTTCTTCTGCACCAGCAATTAGAGACTCAGGTAAAAGAAGAATAAGCATTTTGTTTTTAGCAATAACCATTTCTCTATGATAAGAAATGATATTACGCATAACTTGGAAAGGAGTAATAAGTTGGATAATACTAAACTTACCAAACAAAGGAAGAACCTCCATCATTCCGTTATAGGGGAGTTTACCATTTCTTTGATAAACAACCGGTCTAGCTTTAATAGGATAAACACCGGTCCAACGAGTACCAATTCTATATCCTTCGTACACTTGAGGTTCATAAGCCCAATCAATGTCAATATTACCAAGTTCAGGATTTAAGGTATATCCTTCTTCAACAACACGTTGAGTAGTGAAACCCATTTCATTAACATAAGTAAGAATACCTCTACGTGCTTCACCTTTCCAAACAACGTGCCAAACTTCAAAAAGATTAGTATTTTCAGCAGCTATTTGAACAGGTTGTTTTTTAAATAATTCTCTTTCTTGTTTACCAAACTTTTCACAAGCAGCAGGATATGTTTCAAAATAATTACTATAAAGAAATTGAGTTCTAGTATTACTAATATCTGCTGTAGAATAGTATCTTTCAAGAAACTCTCTATCTTCTTTAGATAGGAGTTCATCAAACATATCAATAATTTGATTATAAGACATTAACATCTTACGAGCAAACATATCATGGTCTTCAACAAAGAACTCAGAATTAGGAATAGGATAAGCCTCAATTACAGGAACATTTTCTTTATAAATCTCAGTCCCTCTAATGTCAGTATAAGTATAACATTCACCAAGAGAACAATAGTTAAAGAAAGCAGAAAGATAAGTAACATTATCTTTTGTTATACTTCTGATATAATCAAGAAGGTCTTGTGCTTGTTTACTTTCTTCATCAATATAATTCTCGTTAAAATTCTTTACAAATTCTTCAGGATCAGGCATAGCATCTTGTGGATTAAGTTGTTCCACAGGAGTACCTTGTTGTTGTGCTTGATTTTGCATTTCAGCCCAACGTTTTTCAAACTCTTGTTTAAAAGCTTGTTGAGCCATAATAGCAATCTCTTCTCTAAGTTTAGCGTTCTTCTTTAGAACAATCTCAGGATTATTAGCACCAACAACGAACTCATGAATACCTTTAAAATATTCACTAACATATCTCCTAATGACATCAGACATAATATCATAATTCCTCATAGTAGCAGGAAAACGAGTATATTTCTCGTTAGCTGCATTATAAGGATTAAGAGTCTTTTTGTAAAACTCATTAGGAATGTTTCCGTGAAGAATATCTAGTTGTCTTTCCGTTTCGTTTCTATCATTAAACGAAATTCCTGCATCAATTATATAATCAATACAGTTTTGATACCAAGCAGGCTTATTCTTCTCAGCACTACTTACTCTTTGTTGAGGAAAATTAACAGAATGTGTAATCATAAAATAATTATTATAATTTAGTGTTTCCATTTAGCAGCATTTAAAGCAAATGTTGCCATTTTCTTTTGTGCAGGAGTTCCGTTTTCTTTAAACCAAGTAGCAGAATGTCCAGTACGTTTTTTAAGTGCTGTAAACTTTCCTCTATTTTCAGGTTTAATATAAATACCTCCATCTTTAAATTTAGAAGTGTTACCAACTTCATCCAAATGTCTTCTACTCATAATTTAAAACCAAGCTCGTTCTAATATACTATTTCTATCTTTAAGAACTTGTTTACGATGAGCAAGTTCTTTTGCTGCTTCAATATCAACAAGTTTCCATTGAAGCGCACGAATAATCATTTCAGAAACTCTATCATAGTTACCGTTTGCACTCCACATTTTAAGTTCAACAATAGTCTGATAATCGTAAATGAAATGAAAAAGTCTTTTAGGTCTACCAAGTTCATCTTTGCCTATTTCTGAATAAAGCATTTCTTTAAGAAGACGAAGACCTTCAAGTTTTTTAGTACCACCTTGTCCATCACCACCACCCATGTTGATGCCATAAGTAGAAGTAACTGCACCTTTCAAAGAAGTATCCCAAAGTTGAACAGGATCTTTCATAAGATACTTAAGTGCTTTCCACTTCTTAAAATTACTTACAGTTTCACCACGGTTAACCTCAACACCAACAGTACCGATACAATTATAATATTTAGCTAATAAATAACAAATTCTATCAGCTTCTTCAAGTTCTTCTGGACGACCATAATAAGCTGCTACAAGCATTGTTTTAAAGCCATTATAAGCAGTAGGATTCATCCAAACTTTAATACTGTTATGAGAATGTTTGTTTGTAATAGCATTTCTCTCTTTATTGACACCTACCGGGTCATAACTAATAGAGTATAATCCAGGAGGAGTTCCATTTATAGTGTTACCATACTGGTCTTGATAAGGATGTTTCTGAGGGTTGAACCATATTCTAATACAACCATGAGGATGTTCATTACTTTTACGTGGAACACCTTTAATATAATCAAAGAAATCTACATTATATCTTCCGCCTTCAGCTTCAATTCTAGCATTGCTTTTGAAAATAACTTTATTCTCTTTTTCATAAAGCATTCCATCAGTATAAAAATTAAAAGAATTATCAGTACGAAGACGCTCTTCCCATTCTAATAGTTCTTCACTAGTGAAAATGTTTTCAGTAGCAGAACTAAAAGATTCACAAGGCATATTAGCATATTGACCAAGATAGTTAATATACTCAGCAAAAGTTTTACTACTTTTTCTTTTAAGTTCACGTTCTTCAAAAGCAATAGATAAACCAATGTTCATATTAGAATTTCCATCTTTATCCATTGCCTGTTGTCCATCTAATTGACCTTCAAGACCCCAACAATAAGGTTTAAAATAACCGCAAAGTTCATGACGACAATCTTTATCCCAAACATTCTCAAAAGGCATAAAATGAGAAGATTTAGGATCATAAAAGTTTTCACTAAATCTTTGCATATTACCAGATGTTGCAGTTCCCCAAGCCATAAGAGTACCAGTAACATAAGCACCAGTACGCATAGCAGGTTCAGTAACAGCCATAAATTCATCAAAGTTTTCCATAGTTGAAACCTCTTCAACTTTGACTTTCATAGCATCCTTACCAATAGCACAATCAGGGTTATTCATTGCTGAAACACTAAGAAGTGCACTATTCCAAGACTTAGGTGATACAACACCATTGGGAAGTTTGAAACCTAAAACAAAGTTTTCTTTATCAGTAGAAAGAATACCACGTTTAAAGAAAGTTTTAGTTTCATAAAAGCGAAGATTGTTAATAGTAAAGTCTGATAAACCTCCACGTTGATTGAGATATTTCTTATCATCAGCAACATGAATTACAACTTTACGAGGGTTAAGGTTTATATCATTAGCTGTATCAGATGCTTCAATATAAGAGAAGCCACCACGACGAGTTTTATCAATTAAAAGATGGAATCCGTTTCTAATAACAAATTCCATAATATGCCAAGTCCAAAACTGAGCATCAATAAATCTAGGAAAGTCATAAACTTTTTTACCAGTACTAGATTTATCACTATGCTTTACAGATTTAGTATCAAGTTGTTCAATTAAAGTATAATTAAGGAAATTGTAATGTCCACCTGTAATTCTAACTTCTTGTATTTTACCATTACGTAATAAGCAAGGAGCTGAAAAACCATGTGCTCTACGATATTCTTCTCTTTTACGAAGCTGTCTATGAGGAATACTATCTTCTCTATAAGTAGTATATTGTTTATACTGTCTATAGAAATTAGCCATTTCTGTAAATAAATGAGTATTTACAAACTTATCCCCAGGTTGAATATTAAGAAGAAAACCCCCACTATCACCAATCATAAAAAGATCGTCTGGATCATCATATCCGGCATCTTTTGCATGAACATAATGACTTTTATCCTCATTAATGTATTTAAGAAAAGGATAATCTTCTATATATTTTTCAACATTAGTTTCCATTACAGAGCAATCAATAACAATAAAAGTAAGAAAAAAGCACTAGCACCACTGCCAGCGCCTATAGCAACATTTCTTTGCTTTTTAACTTTATTTATACTATCTTGACAAGTGTTCTCACAAGAATTAAGATTTAGTTGAAGAGCATTAATCAAAGCAGAATCTGTTTTAAGAATACCATGAAGTTCTTCATTGATGGCTTTTTCATAATCTAGTTCAACCATTTTAGCGTTTGCAATTCTTAAATCTTCAATTGCAATTAACACACTATCTTTTCTTGGATTTTGCGACCAACTTATAAAACAACTCGATAGTAGCACTATCATCAAGATTATATATCGTTTCAATCGTATCATTCTTAGTTATTTCAAGATGTTTAACTTTAGCGTGTTGTCTATCTTTAGTAACATAAAGAGTATCTATGGTACTCTTTTCTACGGGGGAGGTATAATTAAACTTATTTTCTTTTTTAGCTTTATTGTATCCTACAGTATAACCAAGAGCAAACCATATACTAACAAAGAAAAGAAGAATAATATACAGTATAATATATCCTCCGTATTTATCCCAAATCTTTTTCATCTAATAAAGTATAAGTGAAACTATTACCATAAAGAGTACTTTGTTTTTTACAAAGTGCAATAAACTTAGCAAAATCCTTAGGGTCGGCAAAAACTTGACAACCAGCAGAATACATATCAATAGTTTCTCTAGTAAAACCTTGATTACTTCTATGAATGTTTATACCAAACAAACCTTCTTTAATAGTTTGAGGAAACATATCATATACATTATCCATATTACCATCGCGATAAACTTTAACAGGTTTTGCTTGAACTAAAGCTTCATATTCTCCTTTATGTTTACCAAGTTTCCAACATCCGCGATATTGACCTGGAACAAGAATTGCAGTACCTTTAGGATTACCAAGTTTCTTACGCATATAATAATATCCAGGTTCTGTAGTGATATTATAATAAACACTTTTCAAACCTGAAGCGTCTCTATAAAGAACAGCAAGAATGTCATCGTATTTATTTGTAATAACATTGTTGTTATTCTTTCTAACACCAATAATGTTGAGGTTATAAAAACCTTTAGCAAAATAAGCATAACCTTTCTTACTTAAAATAAGAGGAAGATTAGCCTTTGCAACCTTATAAAAAAGATTATTCTTTTTCATTGTTTAATCAAATAATGTTGGTTGTTCAACAGGTTGTTTTGCTTTTAGTGCCTTAAGAGAAAGAAGTCTATCATTGAAAACAGCATCAGCTTCATTACGCAAATAGTTAATGCGAAACCAATTAATAATTTCATCTTTTGTTTCATCAACGTGGTAACCATCTTTATCACGTAAAGGTTGTCCATATTTGTTAAGAATAAAAGGAGAACCAATATGACAAAGACCTAAACCAACACAAGGTATTTCAAGAATTCTTTCAGTAAGTCTAGCATAAATACTTAACTGCATTGTATAGTGACTTCCATTACACTCATCAAGATGATTTAACGGTGGAAGCATTTTTTCATTCTTTCTAACCCAAAGATTAGTTAATTGATTAGGAATAGTAGTTCTATCTTTTTGATAGTAACCACTTTCAAATTTAAGACCATCACGATTAGTCTTCCAATCAAGAATAACAAAATCAGTAGGACGAATACATAAAATATCAATAGTACCACTAATCAACAACTCAGGGTCAAAAACTCCTATTTCAGAATATATAGTATAACCTCTATCAACATAGAATTGAAACACTCTATAAATCTCATCATATTTATTATTTGTAGCTTCTTTAAATTGTTCCACATCTAAAGGGTTAACACTTAGATTTGGAATATCAGCTACAGTAATACAACGACCACTTTCAAGTTGTTCAAGATATCTAATAGCTTCTTTAAATTTACTAACATTCTTTATAGCATCTTCTAAACCATTATGTGTATCGGTACCTCTTCTACAGGCTTCATCCTTTATCTGATTCCATTGACGAAGAATCTCTTTTTCACTAACACCTTGTTCTTTAGCTTTCTTATGCGCCCAATATTTTACATCAAACTTAGGAGCATATTGACCAATTATAGTAGTAGTTGAAATATATTCATTACCATTACTATCGGTGTATTTATGTGGTCCTTCGTCAAAATAAAGATGTATATTTTTATAAATATCTTTCATTTATTCAAACATTATGTCATTATCTTTTTTAACAACTTGTGCAACTATTTCTCCAGTTTCATTATTTTCATCAACAATTTCTGTATTAACAGAATTAGCCATTTGGTATAATTTTCTTATACGTTCAAAATCCCATTTTGCTCTATCTAATACAGAATTATCTACTTTTACACAAATAGTTTTTGAATGATAATCGTTATTTATATAATTAATAATTTTTTCAATAACACCGCTTATTGTAATATGTAGTTGCTCTTCATTAATTATATGAAGTATAGTATCATAAGATAACACATCACCTACTTTTAAATCAAAATGTTGTTCAAAGTCTCTTTCTTGAATATTTTGAAGTACACTGTTTAAACGACAACCATCGTTATTTATAACATTAATTCTTGTAATCTTTTTCATAATTTATGTTTTATTAAGATTTTACATATAATTATCAGCATCCATACTACTACTAACTACATTACCACCACGAGACAATTCTGTTTCTTTCTCATAAAGGAGATTTTGTTTAGCTTCTTCAAGTTTCTTAATAAGAGAAGGAATTTCACCTGCTTTCTTATTAACTTGATCTACAAGACCTAATACAACAGAAATAGTTTCAAGGTTTGTTTCAGTATTAAGTTTTTCATTAAGTAATTGATTAACTTTATCAATACTTAAATTTATATTATGGATACCTTTTAAAATATTCTCTACTGTTCTTCCTGCTTCTCCTATATTCTCATTATAATATCTTTTAATAAGTTTAATTACAAGAGCATCAGGAATGTAATCTGCTGGTAAATCAGCTTGTTCAATAGCCATTTTAAGAGATTCAGCATCACTTAAACCTGCTTGTTTAGCAGGAGACTTAGGATCACCAAGATAATAAACTACAATAGCTTCTTTAACATATTGTTCTTTATGTTTAGATTTATCTCTACGATAAAGTTCACGAATATCTTTATCAAGAAGCTGTGCAGTATTAGGAGGCACCGGCATCCCATTATCATCAATAGTGATTAGTTGAGTAATATCAAGTTTAACTTTTGCCATAATTTATTCTTAAGAAATAAAAGGAGTTAAATTAATACAAGAATAACACATAAATCTAGCAAAAGCATCTTTATCTGAACATTTACTAGCACGTTTATCTTTTAGATATTTATTATATTGCCATCTATGTTTCTTAACAAACATACTAGTTTGATACTTATACAATCTCTCACGAGCAACATCTGCACCAATATTAGCATTAAGTTCTCTTTTAAACACTGCATATTGTTCAGGTTCCATCGTATCTCTGGCAGTTGCTACAAGTTCTTTTCCGTTAATTTCTTTAAACTTTTGCTTATGAGCAGGAACTCTCATATTTCCAATATAAGGAATACCTGTCCAACGTCCTTCTTGTAGAAAAGCCTCAGCATCTCTTTCACATTGTTCAATCAAAGAATCTAGAATTTCTTTATCAACACTATTATCTTCAATTGAATCAATAATATCTTTCTTTCTACAAACAGTTACTTCATAACCTCCATTAGGAAATCTAAAAATTTCTGACATAACTTAATAGCTTTAGCAGGTTAATTGGAATAAAGATTAACTCCACTACCCCCGTAGAAAGGTGGAGTTATATGTTGTTACTTAAGTGGAGTAACTGTAACATAAGGATCTTCTATTTTTGTAGGTTTATCGTAAAGAGCAACAATATCACAATTAGGAATAATCTTAAATTCAACAAAAAGTACTTCCTGAGAATCATTATTGACTAAAAGTGTTTGATAAAGATCTTTATCTATGTTAGCATCAACGATTTTTGCAAAATAATCAAGAGTAAGACGATTACTAGGAGCTGCACAGTGGTGTGCAAGTTGAATTTGACTGTTAGAAATTAAAAGTTTTTGTCCAACTTTAGCAGTACTCACAATACTTTCATCACTTTTACCTGACTTAATGAAAATAGGAATAATACCTATAGAAGCATTTTTCTTCTTACTTCTACAAGTCATAAAAATAGTAGAAAGTTTTTCGTGATAAACAAGACCAATTAGAGAATAATTTGGAGCAACAGTAATTCCTTCAGTTACACCAAGAAGATACTCACTAGTTAGTTCTTCTAACTTTGTTGGGAAGTTGAATTTCACTTCCGACATCTCTGTCTTTACAATAAATTCTTTCATAATAATTAATATGTTTAGTTAAACAATTTGGATTAGTCCAATTATCATTATTTACTTTGGTATCAATAGCAAGACTATTAGTAGTTGCTCATCAATTCCAAAGCAAATATACAAAATAATTTTCAATATGACCAACAAAATTTGCAAAAATTTTAATTTTTCACCATATAGTAGAAAATTCTATTAGTTGCAGCACCAAAATCATCATCACAAGTAACACCGGTTGCAGCACTTCAAGACGGGTCACATATTAGCTTGCACTAGCTAGTTAGAGTAGTACTACCAGTACTAGTAATAATAATACTTAAAATAATAATATTAATTCTGTATTTTTTATATAAAATATAATATATAATATATAACATATATGATATATATATATATATAAATATATATAAAGTAAAAAATATAATATATAAAAATATATAGATGATATAATATATAATATAAATAATATAAATAAAGATATAAATATTAAAAATAATAATATTATAAAATATTTTAATAGTAATATAAACGTAGTTTATATTACTATTTCCTATTAGTATACACAAGGGTCTTTTCAAAGTACTACTTTTAGTATTCCAGATTGTAATTTTGGAACTCCTACTAATAGTATTTTTATTATTATTTATTATAGTAGTACTCTTGATGGACATTACATAGCTATACCAATGGACGATTTTAAGAGAGATAATGATTAAGTTGTGGATGAAAATAATGATGTTTGTAATAATATTGATTAAAATGCTACAATTTGGGCTAATTTTGATACTGTTGGAACAATTAAATATTGTCGAATTGTTAGTGAAATTAGTAATATTTAAAATTAAGGAGATTTTAATAACAAACATATAAACGATTTTAAGAGAGATAGAAGTAAAGAAGATTGTTAAGGTTTGAAGAAAGTTTATGAGAAAGAAAATAATTAAGATTTTGATAGTAAACAAAATACGATAATGAAGATGTTTTTGATAAAATATATTGTGCTTATGTTAAGATAAAATGTATAGAAAATATAATTTATAGATGCAAGCGTGAACCTATTGATATTCATCCCCTCCCATTAACTAAGCGACTGAATGCCCCCGCCACTCATTCTCAACTAACAAATTCTTCTCATCCTCAACAAAACAAAATTTGCTATGATAGTTGTCATAGTGCACAGGGAGGACCTGTG
>Ga0247609_10000176_pt1 | contig 92945 bp, 82 predicted proteins | sample 172DNAGHGlowgp2_FD_193487 | JGI IMG/M metagenome (GOLD analysis project Ga0247609, IMG submission 193487) | Sheep rumen microbial communities from Palmerston North, Manawatu-Wanganui, New Zealand - 1728 DNA GHGlow gp2 | ecosystem: Host-associated > Mammals > Digestive system > Stomach > Rumen ...
TTTCAGACACAGAACGGGCTGACATACCTTGTTCAACTAATGCAATCGCTTCGAGCTTTTCTTCTAAACTACATTTCCGTTTCATCTTGAACCTTTAAGTTGTGTCCAACTTTCTGGGTTCACTTCATTCCCGTCCCCCGTGTGTAATCGATACTCCTTTTGTTATTCATTTAAGATAGCAATAACGTTGTCAAGGATCTGTCTGGCGACTTCTGCACCGCCTTCATACCAGGCATAGTGCGTGAAGTCGTCGGTGTGCGTGCCATGCGGAACAATATACTTCTTCACATTGGGATTCGTGGGATTTGGGATGGCAGCGCCCGTCCAGGGGTCGTCCTCACCATAGACAAAGATCAGTTTTTTATCGGTGGTCTCCAAATTCTTCAGCAAGAGAACCTGAAGTTCAATGGCTTTGGAATTTCTTTTTTCCTCCATGATATCCTTAACGGGCTATCGCTGGGGCCTGGCCCAAATGATAGGTTTACTGGTCGGTGTCACCATACCAATTTGTATTCTTAATCCTCTGCCTGGAATCTTGGGGAAGATAATGCCCCCCGTGCATAAGTGTACCTTGAATCTGGGTCATGTCTCTGCACACTATGCATAAGTGTGCCTTGGTTTTGAGGCGGGTCTCTGCCCTCTGTGCATAAATGTGCCTCGAATCGGAGTCTGGTTTCCACCCCCCGTGCATAAATCAGCCCTGAATTTGAGTCAAATCTCTGCACCCCGGGCATAAGTCTGCCTTGAATCTGAGGCGGGTCTCTGCCCTCCGAGCATAAATATCTCCTAAATTTGAGTCAGATCTCTGCATCCCGGGCATAGACTCCCCCTGAATCTGAGGCAGGTTTCTGCCCCCTCTGCATAGGTGCGTCCCGGATTCGGGGTAAGTTTTTCAATCGCATCGACGACCTCCCTTCATTTTAGAACGCACAAGCCTGGACGGCGACCGTTCCCACCACAGTGGAGATGATGGTTGCTAGAACCTGGAGAACCTTCACTTCCCCGAATGAAGCCCTCCCCTCATATTGGAGTCCCCCTTATAGGGGGACGGAAATATGGAGGGGGTGAGGGGCTTCAGAAGGGCCCGCCCGGGACAATCTATCAGATACGCTCCACCTGCTTGACGCCGCGGACGGTGCGGAGTTTTTTGATGAGGGCCTCCAGACGGGTATTGTCGTTGATCATCACCACGAGGGTGCCACTGAACAGACCGTCGTGCGAGTCGATATTGATGCTGCGCAGCACGAGTTTCTCGTCCTTGGATATGACACTCGTGAGATTATTCACGATACCGATATCATCATTGCCGATGATGCGGAGGGTGATGCTGTACTGCGACGACCCTTTCCCACTCCACTTCGCCTTGACGATGCGGTAACCGAAACGACGGCGCAGTTCGGGGGCGTTGGGACAGTCCATACGGTGGATCTTGATGCCACCGCTGATGGTGACAAAACCAAACACGGGATCGCCATAGATGGGCGAACAGCACTTGGCGAGTTGGTAGTCCAGGCCTTTCAGGTTGCGGTCGATCACCAACACATCGTCGTTGATGGCCTGGTTCAGGCCGGCAATCTTCGACTCGTCGAGTTCGAACTCCGAGGCACTGCGGGCCACATTATCGCCTGTCACCGTCTTTTCACTCTCGCGCAGTTCCAGGAACTTGTCGATGACGGCATTGGTGTCGAGCACACCTTCGGCTATCTGCTTGTAGAAGTCGCTGACCTCCTTGAAACCCATCTTCTTGATGACATGGAACATGATGCCTTCTTCCATCTCAATCTTGCGGTTCTTGAACTTCCTGGCAAGCATCTCCTTGGCAAACAGTCCCTCCTTTACCTGTGTCTCCTTCAGCGCCAGGCGGATCTTCGACTTGGCACGCGAGGTCTTGACGATGTTCAACCACTCCTGACGGGGTTTCTGATTCGCAGAGGTCAGGATCTCCACCTGGTCGCCGCTCTTCAGTTCGTAGCGGATGGGCACCACACGGCCATTGATGCGACCTCCCGTACACTGGTTACCGATCTTCGAGTGGATATGGTAGGCAAAGTCGAGGACGGTGGCCCCGGCAGGGAATTTATAGAGGTCGCCCTTCGGGGTGAAAACAAACACCTCGTCCTCATAGAGGTCCATCTTAAACTGGTCCATCGCCTCCATGCCCTCAGAATGCTCCAGCATATTCCTGATGCCAGTCAACCACTCGTCGAGACCCGTCTCGCCCTTCACGCCCTTATAGCGCCAGTGGGCTGCCACGCCTCGCTCGGCAATCTCGTCCATCCGTTCCGTGCGGATCTGCACCTCCACCCATTTCTGTTCCGGACCGAGCACGGTGATGTGCAGACTCTCGTAGCCGTTCGACTTCGGCACACTGAGCCAGTCGCGCAGACGCTTGGGGTTGGGCTGGTACATGTCGGTGACGATGGAATAGGCCTGCCAGCACTGCATCTTCTCCTGTTCCTGTGGGCAGTCGATGATGATGCGGATGGCGAAGAGGTCGTAGACGCCCTCGAAGGGGCATTTCTGCTTCTTCATCTTCTGCCAGATGGAGTGTATCGACTTTGTGCGCCCCTTGATGTGGCACTTGATACCTGCAGCCTGTACCTTCTCCTCTACGGGCTTGATGAAGCGCTCGATGTATGCATCGCGTGCCGCCTTCGTGGCACTGAGTTTCTCGCGGATATGGTAGTAGGCATCGTGCTCCATGTATTTCAGCGAGAGGTCCTCCAGTTCGCTCTTCAGTTTGTAGAGACCCAGTTTGTGAGCCAGTGGCGCATAGAGATAGGCAGCTTCCTGCGACACCTCCAGTCGGGCTTCCTCATTATCGGTATCACGGATCTGTCGCATGAGGTTCACACGGTTGGCAATCATAATCAGGATGACGCGCATGTCCTCCGCAAACGACAACAGGAGGTTACGGAAGTTCTCGCTCTCCACGGAAGGATTCTTCTCATAGAGTTGTCGGATGCGTTCCAGACCGTGCAGGATACGTGCCACCGACTCGCCCTTGGTCTTCTCTACCTCCTCCAAGGTGATGTGCCCTGCCTCCACTTCTGGAATCAAAAGCACCGCCTCTGTCGCGTCGCCTTTCAGACCGATTTCCTCTGACAGGATCTCAGCCGTCTGCGCAGCCATTTTCTTCTTTTCCTCGTATGTAAATGTGAACTTTTCAGCCATTGTGTCGATATTTTCGTGCAAAAATACTAAATTTTCACTTTTCACTTTTCACTTTTCACTTTTTTTTTGTATCTTTGCACCAAATATTAACTAAAATACCATATTTATGTTATCACAACAAGACTTAAAACAGATTGCTCAGAAGGGTATTACCCAGGAGCAGATCGAGAATCAACTGAGTGAGTTCAAGACTGGTTTCCCATTCCTCAAGTTAGAGGCAGCAGCCGGTATCGGACGGGGTATCATCGCCCCCGATGCAGCCGCCCGCAAGCAGTATGAGGAGGTGTGGAACGCCTACAAGGCCGCAGGCAACAAGATCGTGAAGTTCGTACCTGCCTCTGGTGCCGCCAGTCGTATGTTCAAAAACATGTTCGCCTTCGTCGATGCCGACTACGACGTGCCTACCACCGACTTCGAGAAGAAGTACTTCGACTCCATCGAGAAGTTTGCTTTCTACGAGGCACTGGATGCCGCCTGCCAGAAGAACGAGGGCAAGGGTATCAAGGCCCTGATCGCCGAAGGTAAGTACAAGGCCGTAGCCGCCAATATGTTGAAGGCTGAGGGTTTGAACTACGGACAACTGCCGAAGGGACTGTTGCTCTTCCACAAGTATCCTGAGGGAGCCCGTACGCCGATGGAAGAGCATCTGGTAGAGGGTGCCCTCTATGCTGCCAGCAATGGTGAGGCGCACGTACATTTCACTGTCTCTCACGAACACATGGAATTCTTCAAAGCCAAGGTTGCCGAGAAGGCCGATTCTTTCGCCAAGAAGTATGGCATCAAGTATGACATCACCTTCTCTGAACAGAAGCCCTCAACGGATACCGTTGCTGCCAATCCCGACAATACCCCCTTCCGCAATGACGACGGTTCCCTACTCTTCCGTCCTGGTGGTCATGGAGCCCTCATTGAGAACCTTAACGAGATTGAGGCCGATGTTATCTTCATCAAGAATATCGACAACGTGGTGCCCGACCGTCTGAAACCCGAGACCGTGGAGTGGAAACAGGTCATCGCCGGCGTGCTCGTCACCTTGCAGAAGAAGGCCTTTGAGTATCTGAAAGTGCTCGATGCCGGTGCCAGCGAGGCTCAGTTGGCAGAGATTGCCGACTTCGTCAGCAAGAACCTCTGTACAGAGGCAAAGAACAATAAGGTGGACGCCGACTACCTGCGTCGTAAGTTGAACCGTCCGATGCGCGTTTGTGGTGTGGTGAAGAATGTGGGCGAGCCTGGTGGCGGTCCGTTCCTGACCTATAACCAGGATGGAACCGTATCGCTTCAGATCCTTGAGAGCAGTCAGATCGACACCAACAACGAGGCCTATATGAAGATGTTTACTCAGGGTACCCATTTTAACCCAGTAGACCTAGTCTGTGCAGTCCGCGACTATAAGGGCCAGCCCTTTAATCTGCCCGAGTTCGTTGACAAGACCACAGGTTTCATCTCTTCTAAGTCGAAAGCTGGTAAGGAATTGAAGGCCTTAGAGTTACCAGGCTTATGGAATGGTGCCATGAGCAACTGGAGCACCGTCTTCGTAGAGGTTCCCCTCGGCACCTTCAATCCAGTCAAGACGGTGAATGATCTCCTCCGCGATCAGCACCAGTAATACACCTTATAAATATAATAAGAGCGAGGTCTTAGGCCCCGCTCTTATTTATTGTTGTGTATGAGTGAAAATTACTCTTGAATGAAGTCATCGAGATTGAGAACGAATGGATAGGTATTGAACCATTCCTCAGTAACAGACACTTTCTCTGTGTTCCAAATCTTAGCAGTAGAGAAGGCAATTATAGCAGGAATTCTGCCGTTAGCAGGGAATGTGGTAACGAACTCAAAGCCGTTATTATCCTCGACTTGTACCTGAACATTGTTGCTGCTCTCGCTCCAGCCTGTTACATTGAATTCTGCAATCACTTTGTCTTCATCGATAGTACCCTGCGTATTGATCATCTGAGATACAGGCTCGGGCTTTGACCACCAGTCAGAATTACCGACCTTGATCTTGATGGGAAGAGTTCCACCCAAAGCACGGACAATACACTTCTGGCTGCCATCAGAGAACTGCTCCACGTCGAAGACGACATCATTGAAGTCAATATCACTTTCACCAGAACCACCAAGGTCTTCTACCATATAGCGCTTGGCGATAATTTTCTGTTTGGGAATAGTAGCCTCATCTACCCACAGGATAAGGTCTGAGTATTTTCCGCCATCAGCTGCAGAATCACATCTGAAGCCCCAGAAGGTTCTACCATCATAAGTAACTTCTACATATGTTGTGAGTGGGAAATTTTCGGCTTTAAAAGAAGCACTCTCTGACGATGTAGGAACAGCAAACCATACAGCATCACTAGGAACATTACCAAAAACGATGGCGCAGGTGTGCTGAACACCTGAAGCTCCATTCTTTACCGCCTTACCGTTTTTCTTCACACCCATCAACGCAATGAAGTTGTTTTTGCCGCCAAAATTAGCACCAATGCTGTAGTACTTGTCATTGTTGGCAAATGTAGAACCATTCCTAAAAGAAGCTACAGTACGGAAAACATAATTGCCCGTGGGAGCCCATTGCTTAATATTTTTAGGATCATTTGCAGCATCTTCGATAGCAACTTTAATAGCGTTAGCCTGCTTGACGACAGTGCTGGAAAGAGTGCCCTGTGGTAAGGGATCACCATTTCCAGTGGCATATTTCCAATTATAGCCGTTAAGATAGGCTGAGTAGGAAGGCCATCTGGATAATTCATTATCATCGCTTGCGCCACGTGTAGCAGTAAAATTCCCACCCTTGGTGAAGTCCCAACACTGGTTGGCGGCGGGCTGACCGAACATTTTGACGAATGACTGTTCATACTTGGCGACATTCTGTGCGTGTTTAGCCTGCTGAACTTCTTCTTGACTGTAAGTGATGTCATCATGGCTGCATGACGAAAGAACCATTGCACCCGTCATAGCGGTTGCAATCATTGTAACCCTAAAAAGATTTTTCTTGAACATAAATACGTGTACGTTAAGTTGTTTATATTGATTAAAATTAATTTTTCTAAGATCCAGTCTTCACAAAGACTTTCATTTTCCGATGCAAAATTACATATTTGTATTTTATACACCAATTTTTTTCTCATTATTTTTTGTGAAGAGGCGTTTTTTTTGTAATTTTGCGCCCGATTTTCTGTGATAACAACAAAAATTAAATAGAACATATGGTAAAGATCTCAAAAGAAGCAGCTCTCGAATATCATGAGAGTGGACGCCCTGGAAAAATCGAAGTCAAACCCACCAAGGCTTATCGTACACAAACTGACCTGAGTCTCGCCTACTCTCCTGGCGTGGCCTATCCCTGTCTGGAGATTCAGGAGAATCCCGACACAGCCTACAAGTACACCGATAAGGGTAACCTTGTAGCCGTTATCTCCAACGGTACTGCCGTCCTCGGTCTGGGCGACATCGGTGCCATGAGCGGTAAACCCGTGATGGAGGGTAAAGGTCTGCTCTTCAAGATCTACGGTGGTATCGACGTGTTTGATATCGAGGTGGCTGAGAAGGATCCCGAAAAGTTCTGTGAGGCAGTGGAGCGTATCGCCCCCACCTTCGGCGGTATCAACCTCGAAGACATCAAGGCGCCTGAGTGCTTCTATATTGAGGAACGCCTGAAGCGCACCCTCGATATCCCCGTGATGCACGACGACCAGCACGGTACGGCAATTATCTCTGCCGCCGGACTGAAGAATGCAATGGAGGTCATCGGTAAGGACATCAAGAAAGTGAAGATTGTGGTCAACGGTGCCGGTGCTGCTGCCATCTCATGTACCAAACTCTATATGGCTATCGGTGCCCAGAAGGAGAATATCGTGATGCTCGACTCGAAGGGTGTCATCTCCACCGAGCGCACAGACCTGAATGAACAGAAGAAGTTCTTCGCCACCTCGCGCACGGATATCCACACCCTCGCTGAGGCTGTCAACGGTGCCGACGTCTTTGTAGGACTCTCCAAAGGTAACGTCCTCTCGCAGGATATGGTCCGTTCGATGGCGAAGGATCCCGTTATCTTCGCACTCGCCAACCCCGTGCCGGAGATTTCCTATGAGGATGCGATGGCAGCCCGTCCCGACGTGTTGATGTCTACGGGTCGTACCGACTATCCCAACCAGATCAATAACGTCATCGGCTTCCCCTATATCTTCCGTGGTGCCCTCGACGTACACGCCAAGGCCATCAATGAAGAAATGAAACTGGCCGCCGTCCATGCCATTGCCGACCTTGCCAAACAGCCTGTGCCGGATGTGGTGAATGATGTCTATCATGTGAACAACCTCACCTTCGGACGCGACTATTTCATTCCGAAACCTGTCGACCCACGACTCATCACAGAGGTGTCTTCCGCTGTGGCTAAGGCTGCCATTGAGAGTGGCGTCGCCCGCAAGGAGATCAAGGACTGGGATGCTTATAAGGACTCGCTGAGCGTGCTGCTGGGACAAGAGACCAAACTCACGCAGAAACTCTATGCCACTGCCGCTGCCCATCCGCAGCGTGTGGTCTTCGCTGAGGCCGTTCACCCCACGATGCTCAAGGCTGCCGTACAGGCCAAGGCCGAGGGTATCTGTCATCCGATCCTCCTGGGCAATGATGAGGTCATCACCAAACTCGCTGCCTCACTTGATCTGAGTCTGGAGGGTATTGAGATTGTGAATCTGCGTCATCCCTCAGAGCAGGAGCGCCGCGAGCGCTATGCCCGCATCCTCACGGAGAAGCGCCAGCGCGATGGCTATACCTTCCAGGAGGCCAACGATAAGATGTTCGAGCGCAACTACTTCGGTATGATGATGGTCGAGACCGGCGAGGCTGACGCCTTCATCACCGGACTCTACACGAAATACTCGAATACCATCAAGGTCGTCAACGAGGTCATTGGTATTCGTCCGGAATACCAGCACTTCGGGGCTATGCACATCATCAACTCACCCAAGGGTACCTACTACATTGCTGACACCCTCGTCAACGAGAATCCCGACAGCGACACCCTTGTCGATATCGCTAAACTCGCTGCTACGGCTGTACGCTTCTTCAATGAGAAGCCTGTCATCGGTATGATGAGTCACTCTAACTTCGGCTCGTCCACCAGTTCAGGTGCCAAGAAGGTGCGTCGGGCTGTCGAAGAGATGCAGGCACTCTATCCCGATCTGCCTATCGACGGTGAGATGCAACTCGACTGCGCCCTCGACAATGAACTGCGTGACGAGCAGTATCCGTTTACCCGTCTGAAGGGCAAGAAGGTCAACACCCTGATCTTCCCCAACCTTACCTCTGCCCGTTCCTCTTATAAGATGCTGCAGATGTTGGGTAGCGATGCCGAGATCATTGGTCCGATCCAGATGGGACTGAACAAGGCCATCCACTTCATCGACTTCGGCGCCAGCGTTCGTGACGTGGTGAATATCGTCGCCGTCGCCACCATCGATGCCTATGTCTTTAAGATCAAGGCCCGCCTTAATGCTTTAGGACATTAATCGGAACAGGATACAGAAAAAGAATCAGCGCAGGGCCGAAGCCTTGCGCTGATTTGTTTATAATAGTTTTTCCAAACGATTATTATTCCTCGTAGAACCACGTCTCAGGAACGCTTACACGCTCGTTCATCCAGTTGACGGATGCATCAACGGCAATAATCATTGGAGCCTCACCCTTCTTCGGGAAAGTAATTGTTTTCACTTTTCCGGAATTACCTTCATTGCCCACAACGGAAACAGAGATGTTGTTAGAAGTAGGATTAAAACCAGTCACCTTAAATGGCTCGCCAAGTACGGCTGTGTAGTTGATAGATGCTCCCTTCCAACCTGTATTCCACATCACAGAGCTGTCCATGTTGGCTCTCTTGGTCCATGTCGTGGAACCAATGGTCAGCGTAAAGTCCATCGTACCGCCTGCAGCGCGAACAATAGCCTGATCGTCAAGTTTCTCCTCTGTCTGACCTATTAATTTATTTGTTGAATTATCATATTTATAGGTGATCTTCTTCCTGTCATACTGTACATCAACTACGACATCGTTGAAGTCGAAGTCGTCGAGGGTACCCAGGTCTTCCATGAAGTAGCGCTTCGTATGGGCATATTCAACTTCCTCTACGCGCTCTGTCGGAGGCACGGGTTTACCATAGACCATGAATACCAGGTCCTCAAAGTCATTATCATTGTAATCCTCACAGCCAATGATGGTTACATCATAGTCGTCAGGCACCATTGCAGGTTTCTTAGCATCCACCAGCGAAATCATCATACCTTCCAAAGATGTGAAATTTACAGGCTGGTTTTTATTCTGATTTTCCAAATACTTCAGATAGGCGTCATATCCTAAAGTATAACTGCCGTTTTTCCATACTTTCAGATAGAAATACATCTCCTTGCCTTCTGGGAGATTGGTGAAAGTATAGGAGGGAGACTTCACGGAATAGAATCCGCCATCACCAAGACCATCGCGGCCTACACCTAACTCCGTCCAATCGGACTCCGCATTTGCCTTGTAATAGAAATCATTGCCTTTCTCCCAGACCATGAAGTCACCAAGATCTTCTACATACATCCACAACTGCCAGTAATAGGTGGCATTACCCTGGTAGATAGGTGCAATGGAGAATGAATTGCCAGGAACTTTCATCTTGAAGGGATCACCCTTCTGCTGATTGTTCTTGCCCATAGGCATATTATTGTGTACCCAATCGAGAACAGTTTTCTCAACTTCTATCTCACCTGTGGTACAAGCAAAACTTCCTTCACCTTCACCTGTACGTGTACGGGCGGCATTTGAACTAGAGGGCAGACTGTAAACAGGCTGCGTCGAGCAGAAGTCCCAATTCTGGTTGGGGTCAATCTTACCAAACTTCTTCTCGAAGTTGGTAGCATACTCTGCTTTTAGATTTTTCACTGGGGCATCCTTGTCGATGAAATCATCGTGCGAGCATGCCACAAACACAAGGCCAACTACGGCCACACTTGCTGTCAGAAAAAGACTTTTAATGTTCATAAAGTTATCCTTAAAAAGATTTATATTGATTAATTACGGCGCAAAAGTACTACTTTTCAGCAAAAAAGTATCAAATTCTGTTGTTAAAAAAGTGTAAATCATGGATTTCGTCCATAAAAAACGGGATTTCGTGGGTTTTTTCGTAACTTTGCAGACATGAAACAGACAATTGACTTAGAAAAATGTACGCTGGCGGTATGTGAGATTGCACGACGGGCAGGGAATTATATCAGGGAGGAACGACAGAAGTTCTCACTCGAGCGTGTGGAACGGAAGCATGCTCACGACTATGTGTCGTATGTTGACAAAGGCTCCGAGCGACTGATAGTCAGTGCACTCAGGGAACTGTTGCCCGAAGCAGGCTTCATCACGGAGGAAGGAACGACAGAAGTGAAAAACGAAGGAGTGAAAAGTGAGAAGTGTTTCGCTGATATGTCATTGTGTTGGGTGGTGGATCCGCTCGACGGCACTACGAACTTCATCCATCAGTATGCCCCTTACGCCGTCAGCATCGCTCTGTTGCAAGAGAGGGAGATCCTGCTCGGTGTGGTCTATGAGGTCTGCGCCGATGAGTGTTTCTATGCCTGGAAAGGTGGAGGTGCTTACCTCAACGGCACACGCCTGCATGTCAGTGCGCAGAAGATTCAGGATGCGCTGATCTGTCTGCAACTGCCTTACAACAGCGAGGCATACAAGCCTGTTATCCTGCATCTTATCGAGCAATTCTACGGTAATGTGGGAAGCATCCGTGCCTGTGGCTCTGCTGCGATGGCACTCTGCGACGTGGCTGCCGGCAGACTCGATGGCTATGCTGAAAAATATATCGGACAGTGGGACTACATGGCTGGTAGTCTGATTGTGATGGAGGCTGGCGGCACGGTAACAGACTACGACGGCTCTGCCGATTTCACCCAAGGCAACAGCGTCGTCGCCACCAACGGTCTGATACAGCAAGACCTTCTGGCTGCCATCAGACAATAACGACATGACGGTAGAAGGCAACGGCGATGTCGCTGTAACGATAGGTCTTGGTGGAGCGGGTCTTAATCATGTCGGTGTGGAAGATGCGCTGTTTCTGCATACGGAGGTTTTGTTCCCACGAGACGGTATGATCACAGTTATAGGCAGTAGCAAGGAAACGTATCTGCTGTTCCTTGGACTGCTTGGACAATTGCGGATGGCGAAGGTACATTAATCTCAGAAATATGGAGAGATAGCGGCATTGTCCTTCGAGGGTGCCGATACGTTTCAAACGGTTTCTACGTGCATCGGCAGCATCACGGATGTCGAAGACGAAATCGAATTCACGAGCCAATTTCGAACGATTCCATTCCTCGTCAATCTCCTCGGCAAACGACGGTTTCATCTGAAAGCGTCCGATGGAGAAGTTTGCTTTTGACTTACCACCAGAGACATAGAGTCCATTGACGGCAGCCGTCTCGATGGCATCCTGCCAACGGCTGTAGCGTATCAGTTCTGGAAATACCACCGCTACGGCAACGTCAGCATCCACACCGAACTCCTCGAAGATTGGTTTCCATTCGGCACAATGCTCCCTGACGAACTGCTCCGCCTGCGTCCAGTCGCTACCAAACGCTTTTTGGTAGTTTATAGAAAATGCTGTGCTGCTGCCATAAACGAGCAGCAGGCACAGCATGATGATTTGCCTGTAAAGCGTCATTTAGAGTTTATAGGTACACTTCAACATCTTCGCATCGTCTAAGGCGATCCACTCCAGACGGTCGGGATATACAGAGAATGCAACGGGGGCGATGCTTGTCATGCTGTTGATGATCAACTCACCCGTCTTTGAGTACTCCACAGTGCGCACACCACTACGGCTCTTATAGACACCATAGGGAGGCTTCACGCTGCTCTTTGCCTGATTCTTCACACGGGCATCGGCCTGCTTATTGATCTTTTGTAGTTCTGTTTCGGATATCTGACGGAATTTGCCATTTTCCACAACACCGTAGTCAGGCTCGCTTTGATCGTTGTCCTTCATCACCAACAATGGGAAAACCCCACCCGGCGTCTTCATCTCCTCTACCTTACCGGCATAGCCGCGACACTCCCAGTTCACGAACTCCCAGCCCTTCGGCAGTTCATACACTGTTTCTGTGCATACTGGCTTTGCCTCCAGTTCTGGCAGTTCCTTATAGGCTGCATCGAGCAAGTCGGCAACGGAAATGACAGCATTCAGATCCATACGTCCTACAGCACATGCCGGTAGGTCGCCGCTGTCGACTACCTCCTGCGTAATCTTCGCATATTCAGCAGCAAACTTCTTGGCCTCGGCTATCTGACGCTGCAAGGATGCGCGATACTCCTTGGCAGCCTCCAGACGATAGTCATACAGCAACTTGTCGGCCTCTGCATAAAGGGCATCAACCTTAGCGGCATCGTCGGTGGCACAAATCTGGTCGTAGAGTTTCTGCAACTTACTGTTATACTTCTTGGCGATAGCACTGTAGTCGTGCTTCCTCTCCTGATTCATCGCCTTCAGGTAGTTGTTCACCAGACGACCCAGTTTCACCTCATAGCCATTCAGTGCTGCCGTCATCTGCTTCATCTTCTTGCTGAAGTTGCCTGCATTCTGCGCCATCTTCATCATCTTCTGCGTAAACTCAGGATGTGCCTTGATATAAGCCTCCTGCTCCTTCTCGCTCATCTTCTCGAAGCGTTGCATCTCTACCTGATCCACATCGCCTCCCATGATATTGGCCATTACCTTGTCCTGTATGGGCTGCTTCTTCGATTCAGGAGCATTCTCATCCTGAAGGATTGCCATCTCCTCCTTAGTCAGTCCAAACAGATCCTGAACCTTGTTCTCCCACTTTGCACGTTCTGCCTCCATCTCAGCGTCAGAACAGTCCTTAGCGTCAGCCTGTAGTTGTTCAGCACGGGAGGACACTGCAGCAATCTTCTGGGCATACGCCTCACGCTCTTCCATCGAACTACGGGCCATCTTCTCTGCAGAAGGAAGTGCAGGCAGTTCTTGCATCAGAGCCGAAGCCGAAGAAGCCTTGCTGGGAGTGATGACGCCATCCCAGGTAACGGTAGAGGTCTTGCGCTTGGGCACAATGTCGCTGCCCTGTGCCACAGCGATCTGCGAGGGATCAACATCACCACTTTCAGCCTCGTCTGCTTCATCTGCATCATCGGCATCCTCACTCTCTTCGTCGCCAGAAACATTACCGACAACCGCCTGAGCCTTCTGCTTCAATTTCTTCAGGAATCCCTGAGCATCTGCGTCTGCCGTGCTGAGCATCAGCAGAGCCGCAATCATTAATACAATCTTTTTCATGCGTTTTTAATATTTGTTATTGTTCCAACATTTTCTCTTGCATCTTCAGAATCTCATCCTGCAACTCAAGGTTGAGTTCCATCATCTCCTCCGACAGTTCCTCTGCCTTCTCAGGATGAAGTTGCATCTCCTTACTAATTGCCTCGATACGTTTCTGTAACTTCTCAATCTTTGAGACGGTCTCATCTGTCTCAGTCTTCTTCTCGTTTTCTATCAGCACAATCAGATAGTTTGTCTCAGGAACAAACGACACCATACATTCCTTTCCCTTTCCATTGCTTCCATCAAATTGCTTACCCTCAAGGGTGACATTGCCTTCAAACCCATGACTCTTCACTCTTCTAATGAGTTCATTGAGGGTAAGATTGTCACGCTTCTTGACGTTCAGCATAAACTGATTGTCATCCAAAATGACAATGTCGTCTTTCTGGTCCAAGCCTTCTGGCAACAGATAGGCGAACTCCGAGGGTAGTTTACCGCTGGCAACAATTTGTTCACCGCGCTCTATCATTTCTACCAGTTCAGGCTTCATGGTCTTTTTCCAGTCGTAGACCCAGATACCATCTTCTCCCGCCTGATCAGGATCTTGAGGTTCTGTCAAGTCTGGACTTGGACTTGCAGACCTCGACTTTGATCTGTTCAATGATGGTGTCAACGACTCCACATACGGCAGACTATTAGGAGAACCAGCCCTCTGTTTGGCAAATGGGTCTCCCTCTGGTGTGATGACATAGCCGGTCTCAAACTCGAGTGGAGCAAAAATGTTTTCGTCGAACATTATCTTCATATCCTTACCTTCCACAAAGTCTGCCATCGTGTGAGTCAGGTCACCGTGTATGGTCGTAACGGGAGTCCAGACATCATAGTAGTTGGTATTCTCCTGCCTAGAGATATAAAGGGCAAGTTTCCTGCCACGAGTCCAATAGGCCTGTCCGTAATAATCGAATCTGAATTTCACCTGTGCATGAGCATTGGGGATATTCAGGTCGCCATCTTTGTACAAACCGTGTTGCAGACGGAACTCGCCTGTATGATCTACCTTGAATTCAGGTTCCTCTTCCTTCAGTTTTCGGGTGAAGGGCCAGTTAGAATTGTCAAGTTTTCCCTTTTCAACCTTCAATTCGAAATCATAACTCTCCAGTTTTTTGTCACCTAACACCGTAGAGGAATTCTTGATGTCGTGAACTTGGGTAAAGGGTTCTATCAATCTCATCGGCAGTCTGGGACTCAGTATTACCATATCCTTGAATGCAAGGTCGAAGGCATCCAGATCTTCTTGATGCGCCACGAGTTTCATGTGTCCTTTGTATGTGCCATAGCGGCTACTCTTTTTCCCATCGATCTTTTGCAAGTCGCAGTTCATAATCCATTTCTGACTGATGGCACACTGGAATATTGAGGCATTCTCACGATTAACTTCGGTATTAACCTTTAAGTGCCATTCGCCATCTCTATAATAGTTGTCCAAACGTTGTCTCAGTTTCTGGGCAACCGTCTTATAGAAGAGTTCCTTCACCATCTGGCGCTGCATCATCTTATCTGTCCATTCCTTACGATCCCAAATATGGTATTTGTTCATCAAGTCGCCTAAGTCCCATCCCAACTGTGCAGCAGCAACCATCATCATAATGGGACCCAATGCCTCCGATGCGATATCGCCACCTAAGTCGGCACCAGCCTCTAAAGCCATATTGACAACGGCATCCCTACCCTGTCCTACTAGATAGTCGCAGACATTGGCTTTTCCATTCATAATGGCAGTTTCAACATCCTGTCCGTTCAACTGAGCCCTAACAGCACTGACTGCATCAGCCGCAATAGCATATTCACCACCCACGGGATTCAAACCACTACGAAGCGCAATGTCAAGTGCTTCTGCACCAATCTGCTGCCACTGTACTGCGGTGATATCCTGAAAATTTGCAAGTTCACTGTCTATATTGCCTAACATTCCGTCAGACATATTCAAGTCATTCATCACATCTCTCACCATCTTGGTGATCTCTGCAACTGTAAGTGGACTCTTGGTATTCTCTATTGTCCCACGAAATGACAGTTGTCCTACTTTGAAGGTAATGGTTGACACAGGCCAGTAGTCGTCCAGTATCCTGTTCCAGTCGATGTAACTGGTCGCCCCCTGGTCTCTATGAGGGTTCGTATAATCATGGTTGTCACTATATTCCTGTCCCCAGACGATGACTGGCAACAAGTATAACAGAATAGATAAATAAACCTTTCTCACGGTCTTATAAGATTTATGTTATTGATACCTAATTCAAAAACACGAAGGACTCAAGGTCCTCCGTGTTCTATAAAAATCAATTATTTCTCGGTTAGAGGTCGTTGTAGTTCTGGACATTGAAGGTCGAGGTGCGCATGTCGCCTGTCTCGTAGCCACGACGCAGCCAACGCTTGCGCTGTTCGGAGGTACCGTGGGTAAACGACTCGGGCGTTGCCCTACCCTGCGCTTTCTTCTGCAACCAGTCGTCGCCGATGGCCTTGGCCAGTTCGAGACCCTTCTCCAGATCGCCGTACTCCATCGAGTGGTTCATCTGATCCTCATAATGAGCCCAGACACCGGCGTAGTAGTCGGCTAACAACTCCAGACGTACACTGATCTGATTGGCAGTCACCTTGTCGGTCTGGTTCATCTGCTGATGAGCCTTGCCGAGAATGCCGAGCGAGTACTCCACATGGTGGCCGATCTCGTGGGCAATGACGTAGGCATAGGCGAAGGTGTTACCCTCGACGCCTAACTGGCGCTTCATCTGCGTGAAGAACGACAGGTCGATATACAACTTCTGGTCGCCAGAGCAATAGAACGGGCCTACGGCTGCTGTTGCAGAGCCACAGGCAGAGTTGACCTGATTGGTAAACAGCACCAGCGTGGGCGACTCGTAGGTACGACCCAGTTCCTTGAACACAGCCGTCCATACATCCTCTGTAGAGGCCAGGATCTGCTTGCACTCGGTAGCCAATTGCTGTTCTTCCTCGGAGAACTCCTCAGGATTGACACTCTCCGTACGGGCTGACATCTGCTCCTGGGCTGCCTGCAAACCGGCTGACACGGGATCGCCGCCACTCATCCAGGCAAACAGGGCTGCCACGATGATAGCACCGATGCCGCCGATACCGGCCTTCGCACCGCCACTCAAACCACGACGGTCTTCTACATTACTACTTTCTCTTCTTCCTGTAAGTTTCATAACTATTCACTATTCACTTTTCACTATTCACTTCTAATTATTCACGGAACCGCCGACGATGTCGAGAAGTTCGTTTGTGATAGCCTGCTGACGACCCTTGTTGTACTGCAGGTTCAGTTCGCGAAGCAGTTCGTCGGCATTATCAGTAGCGGTCTGCATGGCCACCATACGGGCGGCATGCTCCGAGGCATTGGAATCCAACAGCGCCGTATAGAGCGACAGATGGGCGAGTTTCGGTAGGAGTTGCGAGAGCACGGTGTTCATGTCCGGCTCGACGATGAAGTTATCGTTGAGCGGCTTCACATTGTCCTGCTTCTGCTCCGTCTCACGCTCACCACGTTTCTTCAAGTATTCCTGACTCTCCTTCGTGGCAATGACTGATTCCAGATCGCGCTCCTTGTCGGCATTGAGTTCCGACTGGATGTCGATGGGAAGGAAGGTCTTGCGGATGAGTATCTGCGAGCCTGCGCTCTTGAAGTGGTGATAGATAAGTTCCACCTTATCTATCTCACCCTCAGCGAATTTCGTTCCTAGTTCCACCGCAATCTCGATGCACTGCTGCACGTTGGGTTTGTCGGCGAGTGCCGAGAATTCACCCTGTACGGCGAGTCCCATCTTCTTGGCCTTCTCATACACCTTGCGGCCGATGGGATAGATCTCGACATTGTCGCGTCCGATGGTCTTGTCGTACTCATCGACGGCATGCGACATCATCTTGATAGTGTTGGCATTGAAGCCGCCGCAGAGGGAGGAGTTGGAGGTCATCACCACCAGAGCCGCCCTGTGTACAGGGCGCTCATGATCGTAGATGGTCTGTGCCTCTGCCTCGGCAGCGAGGAACGACTTGAGGATGTGCTCCAGCAACTCCTCGTAAGGCAGCATGTTTTGGATGGCTACCTGTGCGTGGTGGAGTTTACTGGATGCCACCATCTTCATCGCCGACGTGATCTTTCGCGTGGATTTGACTGAGGCGATGCGGCCTTTAATTTCTTTCAGGCTGGGCATAAGCTATCAGTTTTTATAGGTTCCTGCGATATCAGCCATCACAGCCTCGATCTTTGCAGTCGTCTCGTCGTCGATCTTACCGCTGGCCAGGGTCTCGATGACCTCGGGGTTGGCAGAGCGCAACTTATCGAGGAACTGGTTCTGGCACTCGCGTACCTTCACGATAGGCACCTCACGCATCAGTCCGTGCACACCACAATAAAGGATGGCGATTTGCTCGCCTACGGGCATCGGGCTGTACTGCGGCTGAATCAGCAACTGGTTGTTCTTTCGTCCTCTGTCGAGGGTCATCGCCGTCACGGCATCCATATCGGAAGAGAACTTCGAGAAGGACTCCAACTCACGGTACTGTGCCTGGTCGATCTTCAACGTACCAGCCACCTTCTTCATCGACTTGATTTGTGCCGAACCACCCACACGGGATACGGAGATACCGACGTTGATGGCAGGACGGAAGCCCTGGTTGAAGAGGTCTGACTCCAAGAAGATCTGTCCGTCGGTGATGGAGATCACGTTGGTAGGAATATACGCCGATACGTCGCCAGCCTGTGTCTCGATGATTGGCAGAGCGGTGAGTGAGCCACCACCCTTCACGTGACCCTTCATGCACTCAGGCAGGTCGTTCATCTGCTCAGCCACCTCCTGCTGTTCGTTCATCTTGGCAGCACGCTCCAACAGACGGGAGTGCAGATAGAATACATCGCCCGGATAGGCCTCACGACCCGAGGGACGACGCAGGATCAGTGACACCTCACGGTAGGCCACAGCCTGCTTCGACAGGTCGTCGTAGACTACCAGTGCCGGCAGACCCCTGTCACGGAAATACTCGCCGATGGCGGCACCGGCAAACGGTGCATAGTACTGCATGGCAGCAGGATCGGCAGCGGTGGCAGACACCACGATGGTGTATGGCATGGCACCGTGCTCCTGCAACGTAGAAACGAGTGCAGCCACGGTACTGGCCTTCTGACCGATGGCGACATAGATACAATAGACAGGCTTGCCTGCCTCATAGAAACTCTTCTGGTTGATGATGGTATCCACAGCAATGGCGGTCTTACCCGTCTGGCGGTCACCGATGATCAACTCACGCTGTCCGCGTCCGATGGGGATCATCGAGTCGATAGCCTTTAGACCCGTCTGGAGCGGTTCCTTCACGGGCTGACGGTAGATCACACCGGGAGCCTTACGATCCAACGGCATCTCGAAGGCGTCGCTCAGGTCGATGTCGCCCTTGCCGTCGATAGCCCGACCCAGCGGATTGATGACGCGCCCCAGCATATTGTCGTTGACACGGATAGAGGCGATACGTTTGGTACGCTTCACCACCATGCCTTCCTTGATGCCTGAAGTGGTGCCGAGCAGCACACAACCGACGTTGTCTTCCTCCAGGTTCATCACGATAGCCATCGTCCCGTTCTCGAACTCCAACAGTTCATTGGCCTCCGCATTGCGCAGTCCGTAGATACGGGCCACACCATCGCTGACGGTCAGCACGGTACCTACCTCATCGAACTTCTCGGCATTGGAGATACCTTTCAGTTGGTCAAGCAGGACCTGGGATACTTCGCTTGGTTTAATTTTATCTGACATTTGATTTTACTTTTTTAGTGTTTGTAGAATTGAGTTGAGTTTCGACTTGACACTCGCATCCATGCGGTAAGTGTCGTATTCGAGGATGAAGCCGCCGATGATGTCGGGGTTCACCTCCGTCTCAAACTCCACTGTTCCATTAGTCTTACTCTCCACCATGCGGCGCATCTTCTGCTCTGTGGCAGGCGATACCTGTGCCGCCGTGATGAGACGTCCCCGGATGACGTTCTTCTGCTGGCGGTAAAGTGTGACGTACGAATTGGCGATGAACTGCATCACGCTCTCGCGATCCTCCTTCAACACCAGTCGGACGAAGGCTTTCGTCAGTTCGGAAGGCTTCTGTCCTGCTGCCGTCAGCAACAAGGCTTCCTTCTTGTCCTTCGAGAGCATCGGGTTGTCTATCGTAAACCGCAGTTGCGGCACCTCGACGTAACTCTTGGCGAGTTGTTGCATCTCGGTGTAGACGGCATCTTCGATTTTCGCGTCAGTGGCACTCTTCAAGAGCGCACGGGCGTATCTGACCGATATGACTCCTATATCCATACGTTATACCTTATTATTAATTACTAGCAGAGACATCATCCAGCATACGGTCTATCAAATCCATCTGCGACTTGTCGTCCTTCAGGTTCTGTTTGAGAACCTTCTCGGCGATCTCGACACTCAGCGTGGCTACTTGTGCACGGATATCGGCGATGGCGGCTTTCTTCTCCTGTTCGATGGCGGTCTTCGCATCGTCCAAGAGTCGGGCACCCTCTGCCCTCGCCTTCGTCTGTGCCTGTTCCACGATGGCATCGCGCGTTTCGGCAGCCTCTTTCAGTATCTGAGCCTGTTTTTCACGCGCCTCCTGCAAGATGGATTCACCTTCCTTCTCGATATTCGCCAGACGCTCCTGAGCCTCATGGGCCTTACGGAGACTCTCGTCGATGAAGTTCTTGCGCTCCTCCACCATACCGGTGATGACGGGGAAGCCGAACTTAGCGAGAAGGACAAAGACCACCAAAAACGCTATCAACATCCAGAAGAATAATCCGAAGTCGGGCGTCAAGATGGCAGGTAAGTTCAATGACTCCATTTGCACAGATGATTTTGAGGATTAAAGGAATACGCAGAGTGCGCACACAACGACAGCGAACAGGGCAACACCCTCTACGAATGCGGCTGTCAGGATCATGTTGGTACGGATGGTGCCTGCTGCCTCGGGCTGACGGGCGATGGCGTCCATGGCGTTACCACCGATACGACCGATACCCAGACCGGCTCCAATTGCTGCAATACCTGCGCCGAGACCGGCACCAAACTTAGCAAGACCAGCAGCAGCTTCTGCTGCCAAAAGAATTGATGTAATCATAACTTTTAATTTTTTAAGTTGTTAATTATTTAATGTTGTTTATTATTTTTTTGTTTAGTGTCCCTCATGCTCGGGGTGTGCCAGTCCGATGAAGACGGCACTGAGCATGGTGAAGACATAAGCCTGGATGAAGGCCACCAGGAACTCCAGACAGTTCATGAAGAGCATCATCACGAAACTGAGCAGGGTCAGTCCGGAACCGAGTATCGCATTCACGGACCATCCGATGAAGATGATTGCCGTAAACGACAGGATAATGGCGTGACCGGCCATCATGTTGGCAAAGAGACGGACCATCAGCGCGAAGGGTTTGGTGATGATACCGAACAGTTCGATGATCGGCATGATAGCCACCGGATAAGCCTTCAGGAAAGCAGGCACATCCGGCCAGAAGATTTCCTTCCAGTACTCCTTGTTGCCGAACAGGTTGATGGCCAGCATCGTACAGAGTGCCAGAAAGAACGTGATGTTGATGTTGCCCGTCACATTGGCACCACCAGGGAAGATGGGCAACAGACCCAGCATATTGGTGATGAGGATGAAGAAGAAGGCCGTCAACAAGTACGGTGCGTAGGGACGGTAGTGCTTTTCGCCGATGGAGTCCTTGATGAGGTCGTCGTTGATCGACATCACCAACATCTCCACCATGCCTACGAATCCCTTCGGCACATCCTTGGTGGGGTCGTGCTTCTTGTACCAACGGGCACAGCCGAGGAAGATACACAGCATGATGATCACGACAATCCATATCTGCAACACACTCTTGGTGATGCTGATATCCCACGGACGCACACTCGTGCCGTCGGAAAGCCGTTCATAGATCTTGCCGTTCTTCTCCTCGTTGAAGTAGAAGCCCATATAGTCCTTTCCCTCTTCCATCGCCTCCTCGATGCGCGAACTGCAGAAGACGTGCCACTCACCGGTGGCTTCGCTCCTGACGATCACAGGCAGAGGAATGCTGATATGCTTGCCGCCGATGGTGGTGATGTGCCACTCATAGGCGTCAGCGAGGTGTCCGAGCACTATCTCCTTCACGTCTATCCCCTCACTCTCACTCGCCGACAATGGCGTGCCGGCAGCGAAAAGGAAGGTGAGGCATAAAAGCAAATATCTCATTTTCTTTGGTTTATACGTTTTGTTTAAATTTCTTCTCTATCTTGACGAAATACCAGGTATCGTAGATGAGAATCACGAAATAGTAAATCAGGAAGGTGACGACGAAGAACTTGATGGAGGCCTGATCATCCGCCATAAAGCAGTATGCCAGAACGATGACGATACCGACAAACATCCGGAATGCCGATGCCGCCATGTAGAGTGTCGGCAGACTGGCTGGCGATGACGATGATACCCACTTCCAGACGAGTCCGTAGGCGATACAGGCCACCAGTTGAAACACCGCCGAGATACAGATAGGCATCGTCATCAACTCTACGTCGCCCTTGACGTTGACGTAGAGCAGGAAGAGCAGGGTCAGTCCTGCTATCAGACAGATGCTCTGTCTCAGGTAGGTGTTAACAACGTCCTTAGTCATGCTGATGGAGTTCTACACAAAGACTTACCTTATTCTTCTGTACCTCCACGAAGCCTCCGGCAATCTCAATGGTGTGCTTACCGTCGGCAGCGGCATAGACCACCTCACCTACTCCCAGCAACGAGATGATCGGTGCGTGGTTGGTGAGTATCTCGAACTGTCCCAAAGCACCAGGCACCAGGACGCTCTCAACGGCTCCGTCGTATTCAACCTTCTCAGGGGAAACAATCCTCAACTGCAGCATAAATTCAATTTACAATTTGACAATTTACAATTTGACAATTTATGCTTTCGCAGCGGCTTCGAGCAGTTTCTTGGCTTTCTCCTTCGCATCTTCGATGGTACCCACGTTCAGGAAGGCCTGTTCGGGCAGGTCGTCCACCTCGCCGTCGAGGATGGCGTTGAAGCCCTTGATGGTCTCTTCGATAGGCACCATCACACCGGGCAAACCCGTGAACTGTGAAGCCACGGAGAACGGCTGCGAGAGGAAACGCTGCACACGACGTGCACGGTTCACCGTCAACTTATCCTCGTCGGAGAGTTCGTCCATACCGAGGATGGCGATGATGTCCTGCAATTCCTTGAAGCGCTGCAGAATCTCCTTCACACGCTGGGCACAGTCGTAGTGCGCCTTACCCACAATCAGCGGGTCGAGGATACGGGAGGTAGAACCCAGCGGATCCACAGCCGGATAGATACCCAACTCCGCAATCTTACGATCCAGCACCGTCGTGGCATCCAAGTGTGTAAAGGTGGTAGCAGGTGCAGGGTCGGTCAAGTCGTCGGCAGGCACATACACAGCCTGTACGGAGGTGATAGAACCCTTCTTCGTCGAGGTGATGCGCTCCTGCATCGTACCCATCTCCGAAGCCAGCGTCGGCTGATAACCTACGGCAGAAGGCATACGACCCAACAGAGCCGACACCTCAGAACCGGCCTGTGTGAAACGGAAGATGTTGTCGATGAAGAACAGGATATCGGCAGCACCGCCGTCCTTACCACCGGCATCACGGAAGCCCTCAGCCACCGTCAGTCCGGAGAGAGCCACAGAGGCACGTGCACCGGGAGGCTCGTTCATCTGTCCATACACCAGAGTGGCCTGGCTCTTCTTGAGTTCCTCAGGATCCACGAGACTCAGATCCCACTTACCCTGATCCATCGCCTCACGGAACTTCTCGCCGTAGCGGATCACGCCCGACTCGATCATCTCTCTGATCAGGTCGTTACCCTCACGGGTGCGCTCTCCCACGCCTGCGAATACGGAGAATCCGTTGTGTCCCTTGGCGATGTTGTTGATCAACTCCATGATGAGCACCGTCTTTCCCACACCGGCACCGCCGAAGAGTCCGATCTTACCGCCCTTCATGTAAGGCTCCAGCAAGTCGATCACCTTGATACCCGTCGCCAGGATCTCCTTCTTTGTGGAGAGTTCCTCGAACGAGGGTGCCTCGCGGTGGATGGGATAGGCTCCCGTCATGTCGAGTTGTTTCATACCGTCGATAGGCTGTCCGATCACGTTCAGCATTCGACCTTTAATCTGATCGCCGGCAGGCATCACGATTGGTGAGCCCATCGGGATCGCCTCCAGTCCACGATTCAGACCGTCGGTATTGTCCATAGCCACGCAGCGCACCGTATCCTCGCCGATGTGCTGTTGCACCTCGACAACCAGGTCGCGCCCGTCACCACGTTCAATCTTCAAGGCATCGTGAATCCTCGGCAACACCTTTTCCGCATCCTGCCCCTCGGTGTTGAAGTAAACATCGATAACCGGGCCGATAATCTGCGAAATGTGTCCTGTAATTTGTGACATACGCTGTTAGTATTTTAAATGAAGTAATTGTTTTTAGAAATCAAGTTATTAATCAAGTCGATTGCAAAGATAGTCATTATTTTCCAAACAAAAAAACTTTTAGCCGAAAAAATTACAAAAAGAGGCCTTAATTGTTTTTTCTTTGTTCATCATTCAGTTCACGTTTTCTAACCCTTATGATGATGTGCCTCAGATTTCCGGCGCATTTTCTAACCCTTGTGATGACGTGCCGCAAATTGTCGGCATATTTTCTAACCCTTGTGATGACATGCCGCGGATTTCCGGCATATTTTCTAACCCTTGTGATGACATGCCGCGGATTTCCGGCACATTTTCTAACCCTTGTGATGACATGCCGCGGATTTCCGGCTCATTTTCTAACCCTTGTGATGACATGCCGCGGATTTCCGGCTCATTTTCTAACCCTTGTGATGACATGCCGCAAATTGTCGGCACATTTTCTAACCCTTGTAATGACGTGCCGCAAATTGTCGGCGCATTTTCTAACCCTTGTGATGACGTGCCGGATTCGTGGGGGGCGGTTCACATGATCAAGAATAACCGTCCCTGTGATTCGTCATTCGCTTAGCGTTAATAAAGTGATTCTTTTTTGCTGGCAATCCTTGTCAGTTTGCCGTTTTTCCATTTAAAGGTGTTGGTGTAGAGCGTGCCTCCACTGCGGGCACGACTGGTGATGGTCTTTGCCTTATTGTCGAAATCCGGCTCCTGAATCTCCTGAAACGCCTCGACATCGTAGAACTGGCGGGTGACGGGATTCCAGACAAAGGCCTTATAGAGCGACTGACCATCATGGGTCACACCGAGATAGACCATCAGATCGGGGATGCCGTCGAAGTTGATGTCCTCCTCAATAGTCCAGTCGAGCGTCTCTTCCATCTCGCTGTTGACGGCCCCATTCAGAGGCTCGTCGAAACTCAGGGGATGCTCCTTACCGTTCACCTCGAACGTCACGTGGATATTGTCCATCCACTCGCTGTCGCCGCTTTCGTCGTATTTGTTCTCCAGCTTATACAGGAATGTCCACGCGTCGCGCTTGGGTGCGCCGAAGACCGATGGAGATCCGGGCCACCAACTGGGCGGCTCACGCATCTCTTCGAAATGCGAGAAATTCATCACCTTGCCTGTGGTAGGATTCTTCCAGGAGCCTTTCAGCATCTGGAAGTCGCCCTCTACCTCGTCGTACGTCAGATCAAGGATTCCGGTGGTCTCACCATCGGGCTGGTACTCCATAAAGTGGCCGCCGTTCTCTACAATGAGGATGGGAGCAGGCGACTTGGCCTTGGGGTAATAGATATAGCCCGCCGTCTGCCATTCGCCATTGGTACAGACTGTCTGGAAGAACACCTCTACGGCAATCTTCTCGTTCAGGAGCGCCTTAAATCCGCGGTTTTCAGTCACCTCCTGTGCCGATACACACACGGCACAGAACATCATCAACGACAAGATAAAGTTTCTCATATAGGATGTGTTCAAAGTATCATCATCGCCGCATCAGGGCGATGTTGTAGTTCTGGTATTTGCTGTTGCTGGTGACATCCTCCAGCACCTTGACGAACGGCGGGAAATCGATGTCTTCCTGTTCGCCGATGCCCTTGGTCTCCATAATCACCAGATTATCGACGGGGGCACGGAAGGTGTCGATCTGGAAGAAACGGCCCTTCCAGATGAAACTCTGACGTTTCTTCTTGATGGTGGCGCGATAGGGATCGGCCTGCTGGAGCATCTGTTCGTAGAGGTTGTTGTCCACCTGACGCTCGGTCTCGATGATCTCCGTGTCGGTGACACGCTTCCTGGAGCGGTGCAGATTGACCACCTTACCGCCACTGAACACCCTGCGGCGCAGACGTACCTCACCGCCAGGCTCCGTCACCAGATAGGTCTGGGTGATCTCGCTCTCCGTACACTCGGGGATCTCGCCGATGATCTCCACACGGAAGATACGCTCATCGCGAACCGGCTGCGGCAGACCTACCACCTTGGAGATCTCCTTCAGCACACGGTTGAGTTTGCTCTCAAAGTCGTTGTGGTTGTTGATGACCCGCAAATGGGGATGACTCGTCCAGGCCTTGATGACCTTCTTGTCGAGTTCACGGGCCAGGCGCAGCCCTTCCTCATTGGCCTTTTCATAGCGGGTGGCATTGGTGGCGGTGGTATAGAACTGTTCGGCACCGTCGGCGGCACTCACCAGGTGCAGCACGGCATCGTAGCGCTCCAACAGTTCGTTGGAGTTGGTGCCGCACATCGCCGTAATCTCCTCCCACTCCTCGGGTTTGATATAGGCAGAGATATCCAGCGTGCCACGGTCGCAGACGATGAGCACAGGATGGGTACAGACCTCCGCCAGGCGCATGAACTGATCTTCGAGGGCCAACTGCGTTTCGAGGATGGCCCGTTCGCCCTGATAGTAGAGGGCGCGGTTGGGCGTGAGGTAGTTCCAGCCTGCGGTACTGTAGATGGTAGGCACCTCCGGCACGTTGAACACCTTATAGCCAAAGCCCGAGAAATACTCGGTGATCTTCACCAGTGCCGTGGTCTTACCGGCACAGGGACCTCCTGTCAATACAATCTTCTTGATTTCCGGCATACAACTATGTGTTATTAATAGAGCGTCTCCAACCAGAGGACGGCCATACCTACGAGCCAGCCCACAAGCATCTTAAACGAGATGTTCTTCATGTACCAGCCCAGATGTACGTGTTCCATCTTCATCAGGGCAATGCCGCTGACGGAACCCACAGACAAGAGACAGCCGCCTGCAGCCGTCGCAAAGGCAACCACCTTCCAGTAGACACCGTTCTCGATGAAGTTGGCCATGTAGTCGGCATCGTACCAGATACCCAGTTGCTGGGCATCGACGATGGGATAGAGTGAGATGTTACTGATGGCGATGGTGAAGGTATCCACGATACCGCTCAGCAGTCCGGAGAAGATACCGACAATCCAGATGTTATGGATGTTATCGTCGATCCACGCCGCCACATCACTGAAGACACCCGTCTCGGTGACCACACCCATACCCAGCATGATACCCATCACGAAGAGCATCTGTTGGATGGAGCCGTAGCGCAGCGCCTGCGGTATCCGTCTCGTCACCGATTGGTCGGCATTCATCAGTTTGCGGTTGAAGGCCTCATTGACCACCCACAGCACACTTAGCACACAGAGGGCGCCGAGGAACGGCGAGAGTTTCGTGATGTTATGGAAGGTGGGGATGAACCAGAGACCGCCGATACCCACGAAGAGCATCACGACGCGCTGCCACTGGTTGAGGTTGGTGTCATCGCCACGATACGGCATCGGCGACCACTGCGTGTCGAGCCGTTCGGGCAACTGTCTGTTGATGAGGATCGTCGGGATGACCCACGCCAGGATGGCTGGCAAGGCCAACGTCTTCGAGAAACTGGTAGCCGTGACAGCGCCGTTACCCCAGAGCAACAGTCCTGCGGGATCGCCGATCACGGTGAAGCATCCGCCACAGTTGGCGGCAATGACAATGGCACTGCCGATGAGCATCCGCTGCCGGCGGTTCTGTACGATACCACGCATGATGACCAGCATCATCGTAGCCGTTGTCAGGTTGTCGAGGTTGGCAGAGATGACAAAGGTGGCGAAGGTAATCGTCCACAACAGACGCTTCGGGTTGCGCGTCTTGATCCATGACTGGATGAAGTCGAAGCAACCGTTGTTGTTCAGGATCTCGATGATGGACATTGTGGCCAGGAGGAACATCACGATACTGGCGGCACGTCCCACATAGTTGAGGAAGATCCCGTTGTATATATAGTGCTTGACGGCATCGCTCGATGGTTCCTCGCCCGCCAGGAACTCCGCATAATCGTCAGGATGCTGCGCCATGACAAAGTCGGTACCCCAGCAGATGTAGACCACCCAACCGATGGTACCGATGAACATGGCAATGGCTGCCTTATTGACACCGGTCAGATGACCGGTGGCAATGAGCACATAGCCCAACAGCAGCATCAAAACGATAATGAGCGTCATCCTCCGAAGTTATCGTACATGATGGATTCGGGATCGACGCCGAGTGAGTCGAGCATCGAGACAACGGCTGCCGACATCGGGCCGGGGCCGCACATGTAGTACTCCACATCCTCGGGAGCCTCGTGATCCTTCAGATAGGTGTTCAGCATCACCTGATGGACGAAGCCCGGGGTGTACTTCACGCCAGCAGCATCGGCTGTGGGGTCGGGACGGTCCAAGGCGAGGTGGAAGTGGAAGTTGGGATACTCCTTCTCCAAGCCGAGGAAGTCCTCCAGATAGAACACCTCGTTGAGGGCGCGGGCACCATAGAAGTAGTGCATCTCGCGATCGGTGGTGTGCAACGTCTTCGTCATGTGCATGATCTGTGCGCGAAGCGGAGCCATACCGGCACCACCACCAACCCAGATCATCTCCTTCTTCGAGTCGAAGTGCGGATGGAAATCGCCGAACGGACCACTCATGATTACCTTGTCGCCGGGTTTCAGCGAGAAGATGTACGACGAGGCGATACCCGGGTTGACATCCATGAAACCGCTCTTGTCGGGTTTGAACGGCGGTGTGGCGATACGTACCGTCAGCATGAACACATCACCCTCTGCCGGGTAGTTGGCCATCGAGTAGGCACGGATGGTGTCCTCGGGGTTCTTACACTTCAGCGGGAACAGACCGAACTTCTCCCATGAGGGCAGATACTCGTCGCCAATGAGGCTCTTGTCGAAGTCCTTATCGTAGTCGATGCAATCGAACTTAGGAATCTTGATCTGTGCGTAGGAGCCAGGCAGGAAGTCCATGTGTTCGCCAGCAGGCAACTGCACCTTGAACTCCTTGATGAAGGTAGCCACGTTCTTGTTGCTGATGACGGTACACTCGTACTCCTTCACGCCGAGGATAGACTCATCGACATGGATCTTCAGGTCGCCCTTTACCTTGCACTGACAACCCAGGCGCCAGTGGTCCTTGATCTGCTTACGGGTGAAGTGAGGCTTCTCAGAGTCGAGGATTTCTCCCCCACCCTCAAGCACCTGTACCTTACACTGTCCGCAGGAGGCTTTACCGCCACAGGCTGAGGGCAGGAAGATGCCGTTCTGGTTGAGCGTCGCCATCAGGTTGTTACCCTGCGGCACGTTGAGCACCTTATCACCATTGACTGTAATATTCACATTTCCGCTGGGGCTCAGGTACTTCTTTGCCACCAACAGGATGATCACCAAGAGGAGTATGACAATGAGGAATACTCCAATGCTATATGCTATAAACTGTGCCATACTTCCTATCAGATATTAAGTCCACTAAAACACATCATCGCCATAGCCATGAGGCCCACGGTGATAAACACGATGCCAAGGCCCTGCAAGGGCTTGGGTACATCCGAATACTGCATCTTCTCGCGGATGGCACCCATTGCCACGATGGCGAGCATCCAACCGATACCGGAACCGAAGCCATAGACGACGGCATCCCAGACGGAGGTGATGGCCTGCGAGTTGGAGGGATCCATGAGGATGCGCTGCTGCATGAAGAGCGAAGCACCCATGATGGCGCAGTTCACAGCGATCAGCGGCAGGAAGATACCCAGGGCTGCATAGAGCGAGGGTGAGTATTTCTCTACCGTCATCTCAACGAGTTGCACCATACCGGCAATCACGGCAATGAAGAGGATAAACGACAGGTAACTGAGATCGACGCCCTCGACAAGACAGTCGGGACCCAGTACCTTGGTCTGCAACAGATAGTTGACGGGAACGGTCACGGTGAGCACGAAGGTCACGGCACATCCCAGTCCTAATGAGGTCTTCACGGTCTTCGACACAGCCAGATAAGAGCACATGCCGAGGAAGAAGGCGAAGATCATATTGTCGACGAAAATCGACCTGAATAACAATGATATTGCGTGTTCCATATCTTATTTCTCCTTATAAAAGTAAGCACGATGAACCCAAATCACACATCCCACGAGAATCAGTGCCATTGCCGGCATTGTCATCATACCGTTGTTCACGTAGCCGAAGTCGTAGCAGGCATCCGGGATAATCTGGAAACCTAAGAGTGAACCACGACCCAGGAGTTCACGTACAGCACCCACGATGACGAGGATCATGGCGTAGCCTAAGCCGTTACCCACACCGTCGAGGAACGAGGGCCAGGGTTTGTTCTGCATGGCGAAGGCCTCCAAGCGACCCATCAGGATACAGTTGGTGATGATCAGACCTACATACACGCTCAACTGAACGCTCACGTCATAGGCGAAAGCCTTCAGGATTTGAGAAACGATGGTCACGAGAGCAGCCACAACCACCAACTGCACCACGATACGGATGCGGTTAGGAATGGTGTTGCGGATGATAGAGATGATCACATTCGCAAAGGCGGTGATGACCGTCACAGCGAGACCCATCACGATGGCTGGCTTCAACTGCGAGGTGACAGCCAGTGCCGAGCAGATACCGAGTACCTGTCCGAGAATGGGATGGTCGAGGTTCAACGGGTTGGTGAAAACCTCTTTATTTTGTTTACTGAATAATGCCATAACTTACTCCTCCTTTGCTTTAAGTTCATGTTTTGAGCAGCAATCCTCTTTAGAGTTCTCCTTACAGCAGTCCTCTTTGCTGTGCTTGCAAGAATCTGCTTTGCAACAATCCTCTTTCATGTCTTTGCAGCAATCCTTGTCTGCATGCTCGCAAACATGTTCACAAGCGTCTTTGCAACAATCCTTACCAGCCTTCAGCATCTTTTGTGCAGCAGCCTTCAGACCATCTTTCAACATGGCGTCAACACCATTGGAAGTCAGTGTGGCACCTGTCACACAATCCACCTGTGTCTCAGGATCCTCCACCTTCTTCACGACAGAAAGGGCCACATCACCATTGACAAAAACCTTCTTGCCAATGAATTTCTCCTGCCACTCCTGAGAGTCTTTAATCTCGGCACCCAGGCCTGCCGTCTCACTCTCGTGGTTAAAATAAGCACCATAGACAGTGGGATTATCTTCACCGTGAATAGCGATAAAACCGCTGATTCCACCCCAAAGACCCATGCCCTTCAGACTAAATACCATAATTTCCTCGCCATCAACAAGACAAGCATAGGCTTTCTGACCATCTATGTCAGTTTCTGCCTTCACTACCTCAGCGTATTTGGCTTCTGCCTCAGCACCATCGAGGTCGCGGATATTGAGCGAGTAGAGAATCTGTTTCTTCACATCGAGTGCCACGTTAGCATCCTGCATCGGCTTCAGGGCCTGATAGACGAATGCCAACAGGAAGGCCACGATGACAACAAGTATCGCGCTATATATAATAATGTACGCGTTAGAGTTTGTATTCAGTTTCATTTGGTACCTCCTCTCTTTAAACGTTTCGAGATATTGCGCTCCACCACGAAGTGGTCGATGGTGGGAGCAAACATATTACCAAAGAAGATGGCGAGCATCATACCCTCCGGATAACCGGCATTCATCACACGGATGATGATAGCCATCGCACCAATCAGGAAACCGTAGATATACTGGCCTGTGGTGGTGCGGCAAGAGGTGACAGGGTCGGTAGCCATAAACACGGCACCGAAACAGAAACCACCCATCGCAAAGTGCTGACAGGTAGTCAGTGGTGAAGCACCCGTCTCGTGGAAGATGAACGACATCAGCGCACCACCCACGAATACGAAGAGCATCGTACGCCAAGAGGCGATACCCGTCCACAGCAGGATGATTGCACCGATGGCGATGGCAATGAGTGAAGTCTCACCGATAGAACCAGGAATGAATCCAAGTGCCATATCCATGATAGAGGCATCAGGCGTGATGCCCTGAGCGAATTGTCCCAGAGGAGTTGCTGCCGTGAATCCGTCGGGCAGGTCGTTACCCAGTCCGAAGATAGAACTCTGAGCCACCCATACCTGGTCGCCTGTCATCTTGGCTGGATAGGCGAAGAACAGGAACATACGGGCTGCAATGGCGGGATTAAAGATGTTCATACCCGTACCACCGAAGATCTCCTTACAGAAGATCACCGAGAAGGCGCAGGCGAGAGCCAGCATCCACAGCGGACAGCCGATAGGGATAATCAGTGGGATGATGATACCCGAAACGAGGTAGCCCTCCTGAATCTCCTCACCTTTCCACTGGGCCCAGGCAAACTCGATGCCCAGACCTACGATGTAACTCACCAGAATCTTCGGCAGTACAGCAAGGAATCCGTAGAAGAATATCTCGAAGAAGCCTGCACTCTCAAGTGTGCCGGCAGCGAGATAGTTCTGATAACCGATGTTATACATACCAAACAGCATGGCAGGCATCAGGGCGATGACCACCATACTCATAATACGCTTCGAGTCGATGGCGTCGTGAATATTCACGCCACCAGCCTTCGCCGTGTCGTTAGGCACGTAGAGGAAGGTCTCAAAGCCGTCGAACACCGAGCGGAAGGCATGAAGTTTGCCACCCTCCTCGAAGTTCGGCTTGATCTTATTGAGATAATTTCTTAAAAAGCTCATAGTCTATGCGTTTTCTTTCCGTAAAATGTTGAGACCTTCACGAACAATTCGTTGCAATTCAAGTTTAGAGGAGTCGACGAACTCTGCCAGGGCAAAGTCCTCGGGAGAAACCTCGTAGATACCTAAGGCCTCCTGACGATCGATATCACCGGCGATGATTGCCTTAATCAAGTATTCGCCGTAGATGTCCATCGGCAGCACCTTGTCGTACTCACCACTCATAATCATGTGGCGCTCCCCACCCTTCACACGGGCATCGAGGGCATACTGTTTCTTGCCACAGAGCCAAGAGAAGTAACTGCGGTTCACGGAGAACTGCTTGAAACGAGGCAGGATCCAACCCAACATCTCGTCGGCATTGTTACCCTCGGGAATCACGGTAATCTCAGAGGTGTGAGCCCCTAAGAAACCTTCCTTCGTGGTGGGCTTGCCTGTCAGTACGTTACCGTTGATGATGCGCACGCTCTTCGAGGCATCATAACTGTTGCTCAGCAGCGTGGAGAGTTCCTCGCCTACCAACATATCCACGTAGGCAGGACTCGTAATCTCACTGCCACAGAGGGCAACGGTACGCTTCAGATCCACCTTACCGGTATTGAAGAGGCGTCCGATGAAGAGCACAACGGTAGGATCGCCAATCGTCCAAACCACCTCACCCTTGTTCACCGGGTCGATGTTGTTCACCTGCACACCGACGTTACCTGCCGGGCACTTGCCGTCGAACACATTCACCTCGACATCCTTCATACCTTCTAAGGCAGAACCGACACCGACGCCGAGATAGGTCTTCGCAATCTTCGAGAGGGCTGTGAGACCCGTTTGGAAGTCCTGTTCCTGACCTTTCACCTCGTACTCGAAATCAGCAGCCAGAGGCTTGTCGCGCAGGGCAGACACAAAAATTGCCTTAGGCTGTACACTCGGATTGGTAGAAACAGCATAAGGCAACTGGTCGATGTAGCCAAAGAGACCTGCCTCCAACAATGCATTAATCACCTGCTCTCCAGTGAGGCTTCCTGCCTCGCGCTTGCCGAAGTCCTTGAACTCCTGCTGCGCGTCGGCATCCACCTTGATGCAGAGCACTTTTCTCCGTTCACCACGTACCACCTCACGGACTGTGCCGCTTACTGGCGAGGCAAACTTGACTTCGGGATACTGTTTGTTGACAAACAGCGCATCCCCGGCCTTGACCTTATCGCCCTCCTTGACAACGACCTTCGGAGTGACACCCTCGAAATCATCCGGCACCAGTGCAAACTTGCCGTTGGATTTCAGTTGGATCTTCTTCTCCTCAGCCTTGCCTTGAAGGTTGATGTCCAAGCCTTTCCGCAACTTAATTACATTTGCCATTTATAGTAATGTTTGATTGAATATTTGTCGAACGGATGCAAAATTACTAAAATTTATGGATATAAAGCGTTTTTCTGAAAGAAAAATGAAGAAATCACAAATAATTATCGTAATTTTGCGGAAAAATACAGGCGTTTTATCGAGTGAAGTTGCTGAAATATATCGTCAACATCGTGGTATGGAGTCTACTGACCCTGTACGTGTTGCTGATGCTCTTCACACATATTCCGGCCTGTCAGACCTTCCTCGGTGAGAAGACGGCTCAGGCCATCGGAGAGAAACTTGGCACTAATGTCTCCGTCGGACGGGTGGATTTGGGTTTCCTCAACCGGGTGATCATCGACGATGTGCTGATCTATGACCAACAGCAACGGATGATGCTGAGTGTGGCCCGTCTGTCAGCCCGTGTCGACATTCTGCCACTGACACAGGGAAAGATAGCCATCTCTTCGGCACAACTCTTTAGCGCCCATGCCCGTATCAACAAGAAAGACTCACTCTCACAAACCAATTTCCAGTTTGTCATCGACTCGTTGGCCTCGAAGGACACCACCAGTCATACCCCACTCGACCTGCGCATCAACTCCCTGATTGTCAGGAACTCGAGTGTCAAATACGATCAGTTGGATGCACCTTATACTACGGGGAAGTTCAATCCCAAACACATGAACTTCAGCAAGATTAGTAGTTACATCATCCTGAAGACACTCACCGACGATTCCCTTGATGTCAATATCCGTCGACTGACACTCATGGAACAGACAGGACTTGACATCAGCAAACTCTCGTTGAAACTACAGGCAGGTAGATCAGGGGCCAGTCTCAGGGATTTCCGACTGGAGATGCCGTCGACACAGATACAGATAGACACCATCGATGCCGTCTACCAGTTCAAGGGGGATACGTTGGATAGGTCTACTTTATCCTATCACGGTTTTATCAATAACACATACGTAACTCCCTCAGACCTAATGTGTTTTCATACACCGCTCAAGAATTTCCAAAAGGCTATTCACCTGGAAACGGCCTTCCACGGAACAGGTTCAAAGTTGACGATTCCACAGTTGCATCTCTATACCGAGGCAAAGGATATCAGTCTGTTGGTCAATGGGTGGATAGACCACTCTACGAAACAGCCCTCATGGGAGGCAAAGGTGGATGAACTGAATCTCTCGGAAAACATCATCGACTTCCTCCAGAAGAACATCAGTGACATCCCAGAACAGGTGAAACAAATCGGTGACCTCCAACTGAATGGTATCATGGGCGGATCATCTGATGGCGGTATCCATGCAAAGAGCAATCTCATGACGGATATCGGAAAAGTCAGCCTGAACCTCAACATGACTGGCGACAAGAACTTCCATGGAACCATCGACACACAGAACATGAATCTGCGGCAACTCCTTAACAACGAGCATTTCGGTAACCTGACAGGCAATCTCAAACTCAACGGACGACTCACCCCGCAACATCCCAACGTCAATGCACAGGGCATTATCACAGAATTGGTATACAACGACTATCCCTTCTGTCATATTGGCATCAACGGTTCTTATTCTGCCAAGGGTATTTCCGGTTTCCTGAGTATCGAAGACCCGAACCTTGCCGCACAGATAGAAGGAACCGTCGACAATCTCATCGAGAATAAAGGCACACGAAAGATAGACGTTCACACCAAGATTAACCGTCTGGAGCCACAGGCCCTGAAACTGACAGACCGTTGGAACCATGCCGTGTTTACTGCGGATATCGATGCCGATTTCACTGCCAAGACACTGAACGATGCCGAAGGTACCCTGCAGATCAATAACTTCACCATGACTGATGACGAGGGTAGCGTCTATCGTCTCAACAACCTGCTTGTCACTTCTGGTTTCAGAGACCAGTTGCACTACGTCACGCTCAACAGCGACTTCGCCAAGGCGGAACTCCGGGGTGATTTCGAATACGGTACCCTGCCCCAGAGTCTTACCAACTTCATCGGCTCGGCTCTCCCTACCCTTCCTGGACTTCCACCCGTCTCCGACAAGGCACATAATAATTTCATCCTTCGCCTGCAAGTAAACAAGACCGATTGGCTGCAACGACTCTTAGGCGTCAATCTGAGTATCCAACAACCCTTCACAGTGAATGCCCGTGTCAATGACCCAAATCATACTGTCAACGTGGAAAGTCAGGTGCCTGACTTCACGTACAATGGTGCCAGTTATACCGACGGTATGCTCCTCATCACTGCGCCGACAGATACCATCAGAGGCTATTTCGCCATCAATAAAATGATGGACAACGGAGAGACACTCAATATCGGACTGCGAGCCGATGCCGCCAATAACCTCTTGAATACAGCACTCACATGGAACAATGGTAACCGTACCGGGAAATTCAGCGGAAACCTGAACCTCATGACAGACTTCTACCGTAATGTGGAGGCCCAGTCAGAGGCACATATCCGTATACAGCCCTCGCATATCATCCTCAACGACTCCACCTGGAGTGTGGAACCCGCAGACATCTTCTATTCCAAGGAGCATCTGGTAGTAGACCACTTTACGGTACATAACGGACAACAGCATATCATCGTCGATGGCAAGGCCACACCTTATAGTACGGATTCGTTGTCCATAGACCTCAACGAGGTGGAAGTAGCCTATATCCTCAACCTTGTCAACTTCCATGCCGTGGAGTTCAGCGGAGAGGCTTCCGGCACTGCTACCGTGAAGGCTCCTTTCGGCAGTTTTATGGCAAATGCTGACCTGACGGTGGATCACTTTAAGTTCGAGAAAGGACGCATGGGTGTGCTCTATGCCAAAGCCAATTGGAACAAGGAACGTGAACAGATAGATATTGATGCTGTTGCCGACGACGGTCTTGAGGCTCAGACCATCATCAAAGGTTATGTGTCACCCACTCACAACACCATTGACCTTGGCTTCCAGGCAGAAGGTACCTATCTCGATTTCATGCATAATTTCACCAACACCTTCCTCTCGAAGATTACAGGTCATGCCAATGGTGCCTTGAGATTGGCGGGTTATCTTGACGACATGAACCTCACCGGACAACTCGTCGTTGCCAATGGAGAGGCTACTGTCACGTCACTTAATACAACCTACACCCTCCGCAACGATACCGTTATCCTCGTTCCCGACGAGATAGAACTCCATCAGATACCTGTCTACGACCAATACGGTAATCAGGCCATCCTCAGTGGGGGGATCCACCATAAGAGTCTGACCAGACTGACCTTCGACCTGTTTGTAGAGACAGACAATCTGTTGGCCTACGACTTCAAGGACTTCGGTGAGTCTACCTTCTACGGTACCGTCTTTGCCTCTGGAGATGTCGCCATCAAAGGACGTCCCGGTGAGGTGACCATCGATTGTCATGTAACACCGCAGAAGAATTCCGTATTCGTCTATAATGCCTCCTCACCCGATGCCATCAGTAATCAGGAGTTTATTGAGTGGGGCTCTGCTAATAAAAGAATTGTCATGCGCCAGCAAAGTGGCAATGCAACTACTCCGGAGGAAGTTGACATCCCCACCGATATCTTCATCAACTTCCTTATCAACTGTACACCGGATGGTACGCTGCGCCTGTTGATGGATGCCAACACCAACGACTATATCACCTTAAACGGCAATGGTACCCTCCGCGCCACCTTCCACAACAAAGGTTCGTTTAATATGTTTGGTACCTACACCGTTGACCACGGGACCTATGGTGTTACTATCCAGAACATCATCAAGAAGAACTTTACCTTTAACCCCGGTGGTACCATCATCTTCGGTGGTGATCCCTATAATGCTGCCCTGAACCTGCAGGCAGTCTATACCGTCAATGGCGTCTCATTGTCCGATCTGAATATCGGTAATTCGTTTGCCTCGAATACCATCCGTGTGAATTGTCTCATGAATATCGGCGGACAACCCAGGGCACCACAGGTAGACTTCGACCTGGAAATGCCTACCGTCAATGCCGACGAGCAACAGATGGTGCGTTCCGTCATCAACGGACAACAGGAGATGAACCAGCAGGTGCTCTATCTGTTGGGTATCGGACGATTCTATAACCAGGGACAGAACAATGCTGAGGCAGGACAGACCGACCAGACCACACTTGCCATGCAGAGTTTCCTCTCCGGCACTCTCTCCACTCAGATCAACAGTCTGTTGAGTACTGTCATCAAGAATGACAACTGGAACTTCGGTGCCAATATCTCTACTGGTAATGAAGGCTGGCACAATGCCGAATACGAAGGACTTATCAGTGGACGCATGCTTAACAACCGCCTGCTTATCAACGGACAGTTCGGTTATCGCGATAATGCCACACGGGCCACACCATCATTTATCGGCGATTTCGACATTCAGTACCTGCTCTATCCTAACGGTAACCTGGCACTGAAGGTTTACAACCAGACCAATGATCGCTACTTCACAAAGTCGTCGCTAAACACACAGGGTATCGGTCTTATCATGAAGAAAGACTTCAACGGCCTGCACGACCTCTTTTCAACCAAGAAAAAGAAAAAAGAGACTTCACGCTAATTCGAGAAGCCTCTTGACATTTATCTCAGTTTGAGTCCATCACCGACACGAATGTTGTAGTCAGGACTCAACTTATTCATCTTATACAGGTTCTTTAGGCGGATACCGTATTTCTGTGCAATCGAGTACATCGACTCACCTGCACGGACATAGTGCAGACGATCCTTGTAATCCTTGGGGGCTTTCGTCTGTTTCTTCTTCAGCCAGATGATCTCGCCCTCCGTCAGTGGATCACGTTTGTCACGTTCGTTGTATTTGGCAATCTTTCTGTAACTGATACCCACTTCCTCGCCAATCGACTTGAAAGTGTCTCCCTTACGGGCAATCAGATAGTAGTTTTTGTTGAATAACTTAATGGGATGCAGTGCAGCACCGTTGGTCCCATGATCTTTCGCATGCTGCGCCAGGAACTTGTCGTAGTCCTTAGCCGTATCGTATTTGTAGAGTTTATATAACTGGATAATCTCTATCAGTTTCTGCGCATACTGGGGATTGGTGGCATAACCGGCTGCCTTCAGTCCTTTTGCCCAGCCTTTATAGTCGGTGGTCTTCAATTGAAAGAGTGAGGCATAGCGCCGTTCACTGGCCAGAAACTTCGAATGGTCTTCATACGACTCGTATGCCGATGAATATGCCCTGAAGCACTCATTACGGGCATCATCGTCCTCATAGATCTTTCGTCCGTCCCATCCGTTGCACTTGATACCGAAATGGTTGTTGCCTTTTACGGCCAGACGACTTTTCCCCGCTCCACTTTCAAAGAGTCCCTGAGCCAATGTGATTGAGGCAGGAATCTTATAGCGCTGCATCTGTTCGATGGCGATGTCCTTATACTGGTCGATATACTGTTGATACTGCTGGTTCCACCGTACTTGGGCGGAAACAGTGAATAACGAACAGTGAATAGTGAATAATATAACGAGAGATTTCTTCATCTTCTTTGCGATTTTGGTGCAAAAGTACAAAATAATCTGTGATAATCTGTGTAATCTATGTTTTTTTTACTATATTTGCACCAAAAATCAGACAACTATGCAAGAACTAGAACTAAAAACGATCATCCACGTCTGTCAGCCGGAAGAACTGACACCCGAGGAGCAGCAGTTGCTGCAGTCGGCAATCGAAGGCACAGAACGTAGTTACACCCCGTATTCTCACTTTCGTGTTGGCGCCGCTGTCAAACTTGACAATGGCATTGAGATCACTGGTAGCAACCAGGAGAATGCTGCCTATCCCTCAGGTCTTTGTGCTGAGCGTACCGCCCTTTTTTATGCTGGGGCACGTTATCCTGACGCGTCAGTGCGTATGTTGGCTATTGCCGCACGGGGTACTGATGGTGAATTGACAGAAGAGCCTACCGGTCCATGTGGTGGTTGCCGTCAGGTGATTGTTGAGAGCGAGACACGTGCTGGTCATCCCATCCGCATCCTACTCTACGGGCGTAAGTATGTGTATGTGATTGATGGCATCCGTCAACTGATGCCATTGTCTTTTTCGGAATTCTAAGTCACAAGTTTTCACTGATTCTCACCGATAGCAGCCTAAGCCCTGAGCGGTGGAAAGCGAGTCGAGGTGGAAGTCATAGATGAGGTTTTCCTCATCGATGACCTTGAAGTGCTTTGTACCCTGAATGGAATCCTTCGGTGACTCCCATCGCACATTCACAAACCTCACGCTGTCATCATCATCCACTTTCGGTGTACGGAGCAGCGAATTAACAAACTCGTATTCGAAGGCTGCTATCGAATCCCTTACGCTACCCATCAGCACATCACTCTCATAGCCTGTCAGGATGATACCCTCGCAACGCAGTTTCAAAAGCGGAATATCGTTGTCGCCCTCATAGTTCACGAAACGGAGGGCAGCGCCACGTTCTGCCGAGAACGGATAGAACTGTGCCATCGTACAGTAATTGATGTCGGCAATGCCGCCTACGATCAGCACGCAGTCATTGAGCGTATTCGTGAACTGACATTCCGAGATGTAGATGTTCGAGTTGACGGACTTCAGACCGTAGCCCTCAGCATTGTGGATGATACAACCGCCCATACCGAGTCTTACCTGTGTCTCGTCAATAGCGGCTGAGTCGAGTACAAGGGCATTCTCGGCATTGCGGATCTCTGTATGACTCAGACGGGCTGTCATCGCTGTCTCATACAGATGAATGCCTTTCCATTGTCCTGAGACACGGTCGTAGGGCAGATAGTCGAACATACGGTCCAGACGATCACCACGTAACACACAGTTTTCGATGATCAGGTCGCCATAGCACTCAATACCGGCTCCGTCATGGAAGTAGAGCGTCGAGTTGCGCAGATTCAGACGTCGTCCTTCTGGCACGGTGATGCCCCCATATATAATAATAGGTGTAGCCGACTCGATGGTCTGTTCTCCTTCCACCACGACATCATACATCTTCACGGCGTCCCATGACCAAGCCCTGAGATTCACCTTCTGCTCCACCCCACTCTCCAACGAGAAGATCAGATCGTCCTCAATCAGTTTCGGGTCCGGCTGTGCTGTTTCAACCGATGTCAGTTCCACAAACACCAGGATACTGTCGTTACGACGTATCTCCAAATCGCTAACCTGAGAGCCGAGCGCATTGTCCAGATATGAGCCGTCGACATTTACACGGAATCCCGTCTGGTTCTTCTTGCCCAGTCGGACGCTTTGTAAACGGATGCCGTCGTCATTCTGATTGTACACCCAGAATGCGTAAGTGGCCGAAGGGGTTTTGCTGAACACGGTATCCATCTGTAGTGTGTCAGTCGAGAAAGTCAGGCGCAGACCACCGTTTGACGAGAAGTTATCATCGTCTTTACAGGCCACGAACAGCGCCATTATCGTAAGAAAATAAAAAATCCGTTTCATCTTATCGATAAAACGGACTTTCAGCAGATTTATTGCCTTTTACTTCCCGAAATAGCGTTTCAGTAGTCCGGCAAAGCCGGCACCGTGACGGGCCTCGTCCTTGGCCATCTCGTGAACGGTGTCGTGGATAGCATCGAAACCGGCAGCCTTCGCATTCTTGGCGATGCGGAACTTATCCTCGCAGGCACCAGCCTCGGCAGCAGCACGCTTCTCTAAGTTGGTCTTCGTATCCCAGACACACTCGCCCAACAACTCAGCGAAACGAGAAGCATGGTCAGCCTCCTCGAAAGCATAACGCTTGAAAGCCTCTGCAATCTCGGGATAACCCTCACGATCAGCCTGACGGGCCATGGCCAGATACATACCAACCTCGCTGCACTCACCATTGAAGTGGTTGCGCAGGTCTTGAATCATTTCTTCGGAGACACCCTCGGGCTTGCCGTCGCCAATCTTATGGACGGTAGCATAGGTCATATCGGCATCGTCTTTCAGTTCAGAGAACTTCGAGGCGGGAGCCTTACAGATGGGGCACTTCTCAGGAGCAGCATCGCCTTCGTAGATATATCCACAAACGGCGCAGATAAACTTTTTCTTCATAATTCCAGTAATTTGTTTAGTTGTTAATTAAATATGTAAAAGGGTTTTATTTACGTAGTTCACGGAGACGCGACTTATAGGCTTTACGGAGTTTACGGACGGCCTTGTCGCGAATCTGACGGATACGTTCACGTTTCAGGTCCATATCCTCGGCAATCTCTGCCATCGTCTCATGTTCTTGGTTGACACCGAAATAGGCGTTCACCACCCTACTCTCACGTTCGTCCAAAGCACCCAATGCGTATTCTATCGCATCCTCAATGGCTTCAGAGTGGACACGCTCATCAGCCAATGGTGCATCTTGGTTTACTAAGACGGACAACAGACTCATATTCGTGCGATGGCCTAAAGGCGCATCGACAGAGGTTGACTTTTGGTTCAGTTTACGAGGAGGCTCCGTCTGCTGATCAAGTGCCTTCTCAATCTGTTGTCGCACATGTACCACGGCATAGTTCACGAAACGGGTACCTTTCGATGCATCGAAACGGCCAGCAGCCTTCAATAGTCCGATGTTGCCTTCGCTTACCAGATCTTCCATCTGCAAGCCCTTGCCTTTGTACTGGTTGGCGATGGACACTACAAACCGGAGGTTTGCCTCCACAAGACGATTGAGTGCCTGCTCATCGCCCTTCAGGATACGTTCCGATAAGGCCCGTTCCTCCTCAGCCGACAGCAACGACTCACGACCTATCTCGTCCAAATATTTGTTTAAACCAGATTCTTCCATCTTAAAAATTGTTTCTTGCTTGCAAAGATAATAAAAAAGTTTCATATTCCATCATTCTTTTTGTTATTTTTGCAACCGAAATGAAACTACAACGATTATTCACATTCCTCATAGCCCTTTTCATCGTTTCCGGGACTATGGCAGACCGACCTAAGATCGGTCTGGTGTTAGGCGGTGGTGGAGCCAAGGGTGCCGCCGAGGTGGGTGTGCTGAAAGTGATTGAACAGGCAGGTGTTCCCATCGACTATATCGCGGGTTCGTCAGTAGGTGCCATCGTCGGCGGACTCTATGCCGCAGGCTATACGGCTGATGAACTGGAAACGATATTTCAGACGCAGGAGTGGCTCTCGCTGTTAACAGACCGGAATGCAGCCTTCAGCGACGAACCGTACCGAACCCAAGACGGTGTGACCTATATCTTCGGATTCCCTGTGATGGACCGCAACAGCCGTGGCTTCGGGATGATGCGGGGCGGAAGGATCGAACAGGTACTCGACTCGATGGTGTCTGTCCGTGGCTGTACGGAGTTTGAAAGTCTGCGGATTCCCTTCTGTTGTGTTACCGCCGATATGCGTACTGCCCAGGAGGTAGTGCTATCAAAGGGTATCGTTGCTTCAGCCATACGGGCTTCGATAGCAATACCGGGCATCTTCAAGCCGGTGAGCAAAGATGACTATATGTTGGTGGATGGCGGCTTGCTGAATAATCTGCCTGTGGATGTCTGCAAGGCGATGGGTGCTGACATCATTATCGCCATCGACTTGCAACAGGAAGAAAGACAACCCAGGCAACAGATGGAATCATCGTTATTGACGAGTCTTGGGGATTTCCTCGGACTGGGTGGTGTGATAGAATGGCTCGTCAACCGTCCCGATATCCGTAAACATGCAGAGAACCGGAAACTTGTGGATATCTATATCCGTCCTGATATCCCTGACTATGATATGACAAGTTTTGGTAATAAGAACAGTGCTCGGATGATCCGTGCCGGTGAGGAAGCCGCCAAGCATCATTGGGAGGAATTGTTGAAACTAACCCCCAATTATACGCCCTGAATCCCTGGCATGTCATCACAAAAAAAGAGAGATAAAATCTGTTGATTTCATCTCCCTCTTGTGATTCCGGCGGGATTCAAACCCACAACCTTCTGATCCGTAGTCAGATGCTCTATTCAGTTGAGCTACGGAACCCTCTGTTCCTTTTTGCGGGTGCAAAGGTACACACTTTTTCTGAACTGACCAAATGTTTTGTGGACTTTTTTAGAAAAAAGTGCAATTTTTACACGATAATGCGTGTTTTGTGGTAGTTTTCTCTAAACTCAGACGGACTGCAGCCCTTTTTCCTCCTGAAGATGCGGTTGAAGTTGCTGATATTATTGAAACCACAGCCATAGCCAATCTCGGCAATGGAATGGGTGCTGTCTACCAACATCCTACTGGCATAACCCAAACGCATATCGATGATATAGTCGCTGAGATTACGTCCCGTATGAAGTTTGAAGAAACGGCTGAAGGCACTCGGGCTCATGCCAGCGAGGCTGGCGACATCGGCCAGACGGATCTCATCGCGATAATGGTCATTGATATAGTTCTTCACCTTCAACACACGACGACTGTCGCTGGCCACTTCGACTTTGGCGTAACTGCTCGTGGCAAGTGTACGGGCACCAGGACAGAGCGAGAGTTCGTAGAGAATAGTGAGGAACTGCTGAAACGCATAGAAACCATCCTTGATGGTGCTGAGTTTGCAGAGCATCGGATAGACTTTCATGATGGCATCCATCGGGAAACAGAGTCCCTTCTGGGCCTCGTTCATCATCTTCTGCAATGTCCTGAAAGGATTGCGCCCGAATATACTGTCGTCGGAAAAGTCGATGTCGAAGTGGACCGTTATCTCGTGGATATCCTCGCTCACACAGTCATTCTGTTCCCATACGTGCTCCAGATCTGGACCTGTAATCAGTACCAGATCATATTCGCTGATTACCTCGTTAGAGTCGCCTACAATACGGCGTACACCCGGTGCATGCTCCACGAAGTTCAATTCGAACACCTTGTGGTTATGGATGGGGTATGTAAACTCCTTCTTGCGTCGTTCAGCAATGTAGAGCACATCTTTACCCATCAACGGGGTAATCTCGTGGATAACCTTGCTTTCAATCATATCTTCAGTTCCTTGAGGATTTCCGACATGCGCTGCATGTTCTTAATGCGCATAGGCACCAACGGCAGACGGAGCACATTCTGGATAAAGCCCATCTCAGAGAGCATGGCCTTCACACCGGCAGGGTTACCGTCGACGAAGAGCAGGGAGAATAGATCGGTGAAACGATGGTGGATTTTTCGGGCAGGATCGTACTCGCCGCGCATCTGCAGACGGATCATCTTGGAGAACTCCTTAGGCAGAGCATTACCAATCACACTAATGACACCTACAGCGCCACAACTGACCATAGGGAACGTCAGCGCATCGTCGCCGGAGATGACATCGAAGTCGTTGGGCTTGTTCTTGATAATTTCGTCGACCTGTTCCAGATTGCCGCTGGCCTCCTTGATAGCCACGATGTTCTGACAGTCGCGAGCCAGACGGACTGTGGTGGCTGCCTGCATGTTAACACCTGTACGACCTGGTACATTATACATCACAATAGGGAGACTGGTAGCGGCTGAGATTGCCTTGAAGTGCTGATAGAGTCCTTCCTGCGACGGTTTGTTGTAGTACGGACAGATACTGAGAATACCGTCCACGCCACGGAAGTCACCCGTCTTCAACTCTTCCACGACGGCAGCGGTATTATAACCGCCACAACCCATCAGAATGGGTACCCGAGCCTGAACGTAATCGACAACTGTATCTTTAATCTTCAGTTTCTCGGCTGCCGTCAGTGTCGGTGTCTCTCCAGTCGTTGCGAGAATACAAAAGAAGTCGGCGCCGTTGCTGAGTTGATAGTCCACCAGACGTATCAGAGCCTCGTAGTCAACGGAGCCGTCTTCCTTGAATGGGGTTATAAGGGCGATGCCCAGTCCCTTGAATATATTGTGTACCATACCGTATAATTCAAATCGGTTGCAAAGGTACACAATAATTTTGGAATACGAATAAAATTACGTCAAAAAAGTACGTAATACTTGTACTTTTCTGTCATATTTGAAAGAAATTCCCGTAATTACCATAATTTTGTCATTTCCAATTTCTGGTAATTACGGAAACTTCTGTTCATTTATTCTGTTTTAAACAGGTCCTTGATGCCACCAATTGAACCCAGCAGGTTCGTAGCCTCGTAAGGCAGGTAAACGGTCTTGGTCTTGTCACCCTCAGCAAGTTCCTGCATCATCTGGATATACTTCTGGGCCAACAGGTAGTTGGCAGGATTGGTGCTCTTGCCCACAGCCTCTGTGATCAGTTCGATGGCCTTTGCCTCAGCCTCAGCCTTACGGATACGGGCCTGAGCCTCACCTTCTGCTTCGAGGATAGCCTGATCCTTAGCGGCCTGAGCCTTATTCACAATAGCGGTACGCTCACCTTCAGAAGCCAGAATCTCAGCAGCCTTCTGTCCCTCGGAGGTCAGAATCTGGGCACGCTTGTTACGCTCAGCCTGCATCTGCTTCTCCATGGCGGTCAGCACAGAGTCGGGAGGCGTAATGTCCTGCAACTCCACACGGTTCACCTTAACACCCCACTTGTCTGTTGCATCATCGAGCACGGCGCTCAATTTCTTGTTGATAGTGTCACGAGAGGTCAGCGTCTCATCGAGTTCCAGTTCACCGATGATGTTACGCAGGGTGGTCTGCGTCAGTTTCTCAATGGCATTGGGCAGGTTGTTGATCTCATAGGTAGCCTTGAAGGGATCAACGATCTGGAAATAGAGCAGCGCATTGATCTCCGTCTGCACATTATCCTTCGTAATCACGTTCTGCTTGGGGAAGTCATAAACCTGTTCACGCAGATCGATGGTGGTAGAGTACTGGTAGCGCCCGTGGTTGAGCACAACGATAGACTTGGCCCGATCGATGAAGGGGATGATGATGTTGATACCCGGCTTCAGCGTGGCATAGTAGCGGCCTAAACGCTCCACAATCTTGGTTTCCGACTGGGGGATGATAACAAGTGCCATTTTGGCGAACAGAATCACCAGAACGACGATAGCAATAAGTACGTAACTCATAATGTCCTAATGTTTAATATTATTGATTAATGTTTATTGTTTCTACGGTGATGATGGTACTCTCGCGCCCTACGACGCGGACGTTCGCATTCTCAGGGATGTCCTTGGCTTCGTTCGTGACTGCCTTCCAGATGTCGCCATCTATCTGGACACGTCCAAAACCGTCGGCCTTGACAGACTCCACTACCCTGCCCTGACGACCCAGCAAGGCATCGGCATTACTCACACGGTTGTCCTCACCCTTGTGCAGATAGCGTTGGGCAAAGGGCCGTACCCAGAAGAGGCTGATCAGCGTGAACACGGCGAAAATGGCCAGTTGCACATAGAAGCCTAATCCGCAGGCTGCTGCTATGGCACCAAAGAAGGCGCCGATGGAGAAGCAGATGATGAAGAAATCACCCGCTGTGAGTTCCAGAATCAGACAGACGACGGCTATCACCGCCCACATCTGCCATAAGTGTTGTGCTAAATAGTCAATCATAACGTTTATTGTTTAATGTTTATTGTTTAGAGTGATAACACAAAATCATCCCAATCCTTCGAGGAGCCTTTTTGTCCGAAGACCTTCTGATAGAGACGGCTACGGGTGGAGGCTACGCTCTCCTTCGAATGTGCCGTCAGCAGGGCGATGTCCTTCGGCTGTATCCTCACCTTGATGAGCAGACTGACGTGATAGTCCTGTTCTGTCATCCGATAGAGGCTGTATAGTTTCTCCGTAAAGCCAGTATAGACACTGTTCACAATCTCCGACAACTCCGACCAGTCCTCATGTCCGAGACTCCGCCCGCTATTGAGGCAGTTCTGAATCCGATGATAGATACTGGAGGTGAAGATAATTGTCTCTGCCTGTTGACGCTTCTCATTCTCGATGATCGCCACCTTATTATTATAATCAAGAGTGGCTTTCTTCTCCTCGAGTTCCAGACGGAGCAGGGAGTTTTCATCACCGAGTTTTTGAAGCAGCGTCTCCAACTCACGGATTTTGGCCTCATTCTGTTCAATGTTCTGACGGCTCTGGGCCTGTTGCAGTTCTTGGAGGGCGCGTACCTTATCAAGACGCTCCTGCAATGCCAGCACCTTCCGCCGACTGCTCTGCACTGTCACGATGAACAGTACCGTATAAACCAGTATTCCTATCAGCATTTCGTAAATCATAGCGCAAAGGTACGAATAAAAAATGAAACTTCCAAACTTTTACGTTCGCAATAGTTTGCAATCGTCTTTTCGGTTCGCAAAAGTTCGCAAAATGCAATAAACAGCCGATAATATCGTTATATAGTCTGATGAGATATCACGTTATAAGACATTTTTTACTTGTGACGATGCTCCTGTTGAGCAGCGTCACAAGGGCCGATGACTTTATTCTGAAGGGCAAAGTGGTTGACAATGAAGAGAATGCATTGGAACTTGTAACGGTGTCTTGTCTCAAACAAGGAAAGGTGGCCATGTCGAATCTGAAAGGCGAGTTCGAAATAACGCTCCAATCAGAAGATTCCGTTGAGGTACGTTTCACAATGGTGGGTTATGCCTCACGCAAACGGGTGTTCAGAAACCCGAAGGGGAAGATGACGGTACAGATTGTGATGCAGCCCATGGAGGCGTTGCAGGAAATCACCATCACTGAACAAAGAAGACAGACCACTGGGACAGAACAATTAAATATTGAAAACGCCAAACTTGGACCCTCGACAACGGGCAATGCCGTTGAAGAACTGATCCAACAGCAGGCAGGTGTCTCTACACACAATGAGATGTCGAGCCAATATAATGTGCGAGGCGGTAGTTTCGATGAGAATTCTGTATATATTAATAATGTGGAGATATATCGTCCCTTGCTTATCAGTAGCGGACAACAGGAAGGCCTTTCCATTATCAATGCCAATATGGTGGAAAAGATAGGCTTCTCTACTGGTGGATTCGATGCAAAATATGGTGACAAAATGTCGTCAGCCTTAGATATCACTTATCGTCGTCCGAAACACTTTGAGGCTTCTGTTACAGCATCGCTCCTGGGTGCTGGAGCATATATAGGTCTCGGTAACAAGAAATTCTCCATGAGTCACGGCGTCAGATACAAGACAAACAGATACCTGCTTGGCTCCTTAGAAACAACAGGAGAATATCGACCGAATTTTCTTGATTATCAGACTTATATCAGTTTTACTCCTAACCAAAGGTGGACAATCGATTTCATCGGAAATATCTCAGAGAATCACTATAACTTTAAACCCAAGGACAGAGAGACGTCGTTCGGTACGATGGAGGATGTGAAATCGTTTAAAGTATATTTCGACGGACAGGAAAAGGATGTATTCCGTACTTTATTCGGTACGGCCAGTATCACCCGTTCTTTCGGTGATTCTACCAAGATAAAATTCCTGACATCGGCTTTCCACACCAAAGAAAAGGAAGCCTACGACATTCAGGGACAATACTGGCTCGACGATACACAATCGAGTGAGAATCTCGGTGTGGGAACCTATATGGAACATGCCCGCAATTACTTGACAGCCGATGTGATTAGTTTTAAACTCATCGGCTGTCATAAGACCCGCAAACATGATCTGGAGGCAGGACTGACTTATAAGACAGAAAAAATCAAAGAACAGTCCAGAGAGTATGAGATGCGTGACTCCAGCGGTTATTCTGTGCCACACACCGCCGACCGCCTCGACCTTATTTATACACTTGTGGCTAAAAGCGATATCAAAAGTCATCGCATAGAAGCCTATCTGCAAGATACATATAAATTTTCTAAAGGGGAGAATTATTTCACTCTTAACTATGGTGTGCGCTTGGCCAACTGGTCATTCAACAAAGAAACCATTGTTTCGCCCCGTGCTTCCATAGCCTTGGTACCGGCTTTCAATCAAAATTATACATTCCGCTTTGCCACAGGCCTCTATTATCAGGCTCCCTTCTATAAAGAAATGAGGGATACTGTCACGCAGAACGGTGTAACAACGGCGGTTCTTAATGAAAAGATAAAAAGTCAGCGAAGTTTGCAGTTTATTGCAGCGATGGACTATCGGTTCAAAATGCTCGATCGTCCGTTCCGCTTCACGGCGGAAGCATATTTTAAGGCACTTTCCAATCTGATTCCCTATAATGTCCAGAACGTCAAGGTGACCTATTACGGCGAAAACCTTGCCAGTGGCTATACGGCTGGTATTGATCTGAAACTATTCGGTGAGTTCGTGCCAGGTACAGACTCTTGGCTGACTTTCTCATTGATGAAAGCACAGATGAAGATGGGCGGCATCTCCTTCCCCCAGCCTAATGACCAACGCTATGCCATAAACCTTCATTTCACCGACTATTTCCCTGGTACGGACCGGTGGAAGATGACGTTACGTCTGGCATATGCCGGTGGACTTCCTTTTGGTGCGCCCCATAGAGGCATTGAACATCAGAATTTCCGTGCACCAGACTATAAACGTGCCGACATCGGTATGAGTTGGTTGGCTGTCAAACAGGAAAAAGGTATCAAACGTGTCTGGGTTGGCCTCGACTGCCTGAACCTTTTCGGCATCAGTAATGTCAACAGTTATTATTGGGTCACTGACGTCACCAATCGCCAGTGGGCTGTGCCTAATTACCTTACAGGCCGCCAAATCAACGGAAAAGTTACCGTAGAGTTTTAATAATGCTTAATTCTTATCGGGGATTTCTTCTTTCTTAAATTAGATTTAGTACCTTTGCACACATTATTTATATAAATACATTTTAATTCTAACGATATGAAGATTTCCCACATTGAGCATCTGGGCATCGCCGTCCAGAGCATTGAGGAAAGCCTGCCGTACTTCACTGACGTGCTGGGCTTGGAGTGTTATGCAACAGAAGTAGTAGAGGACCAAAAGGTAAAGACCGCCTTCCTGCGTTGCGGTGAGGTAAAACTGGAACTGTTGGAGCCGACATCACCTGAGAGCACCATCCAGAAGTGGCTCGACAAGGGCAACAAGGGTGTGCACCACGTAGCCTTCTGCGTTGAGGACGGTGTGGCCAAGGGTCTCGCCGAGGTATCCGAGAAGGGCGTACGCCTGATCGACGAGAAGCCTCGTAAGGGTGCCGAGGGTCTGAACATCGCCTTCCTGCATCCGAAGTCAACCTGCGGTATCCTCACAGAACTCTGCGAACACCCAGAGTAAGAAGTGAAAAGTGAATAGTGAAAAGTGAAAAAGATAATAAAACAATGAGCAAGCAATTAGACAAAATCAAACAACTGATTGAGAAGCGTGAACTGGCACGCCTCGGTGGTGGCGAGAAAGCCATTCAGAAACAGCACGAACGTGGTAAATATACCGCCCGTGAGCGCATTGAGATGCTGCTCGACGAGGGTTCGTTCGAGGAGTACGACATGTTCAAGGAGCACCGTTGCCACAACTTCGGAATGGAAAAGAAGCAGTTCCTTGGTGACGGCGTTGTAGCAGGTAGCGGTACTATCGATGGTCGTCTTGTATTCATCTTCGCACAGGACTTCACCGTGCACGCCGGTTCTCTCTCTGAGACCATGAGCCAGAAAATCTGTAAGGTGATGGACATGGCCATGAAGATGGGAGCCCCCGTGATTGGTATCAATGACTCGGGCGGTGCCCGTATCCAGGAGGGTATTAACGCGCTGGCAGGCTACGCTGAGATCTTCGAGCGTAACATCCTCGCATCGGGTGTGATCCCCCAGATTTCTGGTATTTTCGGCCCCTGCGCAGGTGGTGCCGTCTATTCCCCTGCCCTCACCGACTTCACGCTGATGATGGAAGGTACATCGTATATGTTCCTCACAGGTCCGAAGGTGGTGAAGACCGTGACTGGCGAGGACATCGACCAGGAACATCTCGGTGGTGCATCGGTACACGCCACGAAGTCGGGTGTAACCCACTTCACTGCCAAGACTGAGGAAGAGGGTCTGCAGATGCTCAAGACACTGCTGAGTTATATTCCTTCCAACAATATGGAGACCGCTCCACGCCGCAAGTGCGACGACCCTATCAACCGTATGGAAGACAGCCTGAACGAGATTATCCCCGAGAATCCCAACGAGGCCTACGACATGTATAAGGTCATCGCTGCCGTCACCGACAATGGCGAGTTCTTCGAGGTTCAGCCTAAGTTCGCCAAGAATATTATTGTGGGTTTTGCTAGGTTTAATGGGCAGAGCGTGGGTATCGTGGCCAACCAGCCCTCTTGCTACGCTGGTGTGCTCGACGTGAACGCCTCTCGTAAGGGTGCCCGTTTCGTACGTTTCTGCGACGCCTTCAATATTCCTATTGTGTCGCTGGTCGATGTGCCGGGATTCTTGCCGGGTACTGGTCAGGAGTACAACGCCGTCATCCTGCATGGTGCCCAGTTGCTCTATGCCTACGGCGAGGCCACAGTGCCCAAGATCACCGTCACCCTGCGTAAGTCGTATGGCGGTTCGCACATCGTGATGGGTTCGAAGCAACTCCACACAGACCTGAACTACGCATGGCCTTCTGCCGAGATTGCCGTGATGGGTGCCAGCGGTGCCGCCGCCGTGCTCTACGCCAAGGAGGCCAAGGCCAAGAAGGAGGCCGGTGAGGATGTGAAGGCCTTCATCGCCGAGAAGGAGGACGAGTATAACGAACTCTTCGCCAACCCGTATCAGGCTGCGAAGTATGGTTACATCGATGACGTGATCGAACCGCGCAACACGCGTTTCCGCATCTGTCGCGGACTGGCACAACTCGCCACCAAGCGCGATGCCCTGCCCGCTAAGAAGCACGGTAACATCCCGATGTAAGCCGGCATTCACTAATTAACCAAACGTTTATAGGATGAACAACGAAGTATATGCAGCCATTGCTCTTGCCCTGCATGAGCACTTAGGCAACAACGTCCACGACGCGGAGCCGGGCATTATCACCATCAATGCCTATCCCACGCAGTGGAACGGTTACGTGCAGACTTTCACACCACGACCCTAAATGAAATAAGAGCATGAAAGAATATAAGTATACAATCAACGGCAACAAGTATGAGGTCGTGATTAGCGACATCACCGAGAACATTGCCACGCTGACCGTGAACGGTGAGCAATATACTGTAGAGATGGAGAAGCAGGCTGAGCCTGAGAAGCCAAAGCCCGTGGTCCGCAAGGCCGCTGAGACTGCCGAGAGCAGCGAGGGCGGTTCTTCTTCCGCTGCTGCTTCTGGATCAGGCACCGCCATCAAGGCCCCACTGCCCGGCGTCATCACCGACATCCCCGTCGAGGTGGGCCAGGAAGTCGCTGTCGGCGATACCGTCATCGTGCTCGAAGCCATGAAGATGGCCAATGCCCTGCAGGCAGAGAAGGCGGGCAAGATTAGTGCTATCGTCGTGAAGGTCGGACAGAGCGTGATGGAGGATGAGGCCCTCGTCTATATCGAGTAGTCCCCGACTATAGAGGGCAGTATCCGCCCCTCTACCCTATAATAAATCCCAGCCAAACACGGCTGGGATTTTTATTTCTTCTTACATTTGTCGAGCCATTCCTTAAGAGCGTATCGCGGGATGCCACGCTTGATGGCGGTATTGAGTTCACGACGGGCCTCGTCCAAACGGTTGAGGGTGATGAGGATGTCGGCCTTCGAGACAACATAGCCCTCATTGAGCGGACGGCGGCGGATAGCCTCGTCCCAGTCGTAGAGAGCAATATCGTAGAGTTTTTGCTCCGTCTCGAAGGCGGCGCGGGCAGCGTAGGCATCGGCCGAGTCAGGGAACATCTGCACCAGACGGTTCAGTTCGTCGGTGGTGTCCGACTTGCGCCCCATCTTTTGCAACACATGCGCCAGACCTAAACGAGCCTCGAAGTGCTGGGGTTGCAGGCGCAGGAACGTCTCGTAATCCACTCGCGCCAGATCGAGATGGTGCTGTTGGATGTGGACGAAGGCACGGAAATAGAGGGCAGCAAGATTTTTCTCATCGACATGCAGAATCTTGCCATACTCGGCAAGGGCGTAGTCCCACTGCTCCAGATTGATATTCGCCTCGGCTTTCAACAAATGCAGGTCGAGGTTATTGGGGTCGCGTCCAATCTTGGCATTGAGAACTTCAAGCGAGTCGCGCCATTGTTGGCGGGTCTGGGCCGGCAGCGTTGTCGCTGCCAGCACAAACACCACAATGATATACTTACGCATTCTCGATATAGTTTACAATCCACTCTCCTACTTCGCGGGTGCCGTACTTGGCACCACCCTCGACTTGGATTTCGGGGGTACGGACATTGGCATCGAGAGAGGCATTGACAGCCTCACGCACGAGGGCACCCTCTTTGTTGAGTCCGAAATGCTCCAACAACATGGCGGCAGAGAGAATCTGCGCCAACGGATTGGCGAGGTCCTGTCCGGCGGCCTGTGGCCACGAGCCATGCACCGGCTCGAAAAGAGGCGTATGCTCACCCAGCGACGACGAGGGTTGGAGTCCCATGGAACCAGTGATACAGGATGTCTCGTCGGTGAGGATGTCGCCAAAGGTATTCTCCGTCACGATGACATCGAAGAATGTAGGCTCCGTGAGCACCCGCATCGAGGCATTGTCGATAAACATATAGTCGGTGCGCACCTCGGGATACTGCGGCTCCATCTCCTTGGCAATCTGCCGCCACAGACGGGAGGATGCCAAGACATTCGCTTTATCGACGACAGTCAGGTGTTTGTTGCGGCTCATCGCCATCTCGAAAGCCACTTTCAGGATGCGCTCAATCTCCGGACGAGTGTAGATGTCAGTATCGTAGGCCTTGTCGTTGTCCTGATACTTCTCGCCGAAGTACATGCCGCCCGTCAGTTCGCGAATCACCACGAAGTCAGCACCTCGCAACAGTTCATCCTTCAACGGTGACTTGTGCAACAGACAGTCGAACGTCGCCACTGGACGGATATTGGCGAAGAGACCTAACTTCTTGCGCATCGCCAACAGACCCGTCTCGGGACGGATCTTCGCCGTGGGGTTGTTGTCGTATTTCAGGTCGCCGACGGCAGCAAAGAGCACCGCATCAGCCCGCATACACACCTCGTGGGTGCTGTCGGGATAAGGGTCGCCCACCTCATCGATGGCATGCGCCCCGCAGATGGCCTCTTCGTATTCAAACTGGTGTCCGCACTTCTTGGCAATGGCATCGAGCACAGCCACACCTTGTTTCATAATCTCCGGTCCGATACCGTCACCGGCCAGAATAGCAATCTTCAACTTCATAATTCGTTATCTTGTTCGTTTTCAATAATGTTCAGCATCTTAAAGGTTGCCTTGATGGCGGCTTCCGTTTGGTCGGCATCCAGTCCGCGGGTACGGAGCAGGCGTCCATTATCGTTCCAAGTGATGACGGTCTGCACCAAGGCATCGGTGCGTCCACCGGGAGGGATGGTCACCGCATAGTTCGCCAGGATGGGGAATGTGCGATCGAGGTATTTCTTATAGATGTACCGCAACGATTTCACGAAGGCGTCGTACTGACCATCACCCGTGGCACTGGCCTCATACTGCTTACCGTTGATCTCCACCTTGACATTCGCACCGGGTTTCAGACCGTAGGCCGTCGAGACCACATAACTCACGAGTTTCACCTTGTCCTCCGGTGCATCGTGCTTCAAGACATCGCTGACGATGAAAGGCAGATCCTCCTGCGTCACCCGTTCCTTCTTGTCGCCGAGTTCGGTGATGCGTTGGGTGACGCGACGCGTCTGTTCGGGTGTCAGTTCAAGACCCAGTTCCTCCAAGTTTTTGGCGATATTCGCCCTGCCGCTGTTCTTGCCGAGGGCATATTCGCGCCGCCGTCCGAAGCGTTCCGGCACGAGGGCATTCTGATACAGTCCGCTCTTCTTGTCGCCATCGGCATGCACCCCTGCCACCTGCGTAAACACGTTGTCGCCGATGATCGGTTGGTTGGGTGCCACCGCGATGCCGCTGTAACTCTCTACCAGACGGGAGATGTCGTTGAGTTTGTTCTCGCGGATATTCGTGCGGGCATTGAAGTGATCCTTCAAAATCACCTGCACACTCGACAGCGGGGCATTACCACAGCGCTCCCCCAGCCCATTCACCGTTACGTGCAGTCCCTTGGCACCGCTCAGCACGGCGGCGAGGGAATTAGATACGGCGAGATCGTAGTCGTTGTGGGCATGGAAGTCGAAGTGGGTGTCGGCATAGCGCTTCACCATCTTCCGGAAATACTCGATACATTGCAGGGGATTCATGATACCCAACGTGTCGGGCAACATAAACCGTCGGATGCCGCTGTCGCAGAGGGCATCCATCAACTGATAGACGTAGAAGGGTGAATCCTTCATACCGTCCGACCAGTCCTCCAAGTAGAGGTTCACCGTGATACCCTTCTCGCGGGCATACTTCACCTCCTGGCGAATATCCTCGATATGTTCCTCGGGTGTCTTTTGGAGTTGTTGGGTGCAGTGCTTCAGCGAACCCTTTGCCAACAGGTTCATGGTCTTACCGCCACAGTCGGCTATCCAGTCGATGCTCTGTCCGCCATCCACGAAGCCGAGCACTTCCACGCGCTCCAACTTGTCGATCTTCTCTGCATAGCGACAGATCATGCCGACTGCCTCCTTCTCGCCTTCCGACACCCGAGCCGACGCCACCTCGATACGATCCACGTTGAGGTCGTTCAACAGCATACGGGCTATCATCAGTTTCTCATGCGGAAGAAACGAGACACCGCTGGTCTGTTCTCCGTCGCGCAGCGTCGAGTCCAGAATCTCCACGAAGGGCTGGATGCGCTGGTACTTACTTACTTGTTCTGCTGTTCCCATAGTTCTGTCTTGTTTTGGTTCTGCACCAGAAAGTCGATGTCGTCGAGCCCGTTCATCAGACAGTGCTTCTTGTAGCCGTTGATGTCGAAGTGCTCGCTGCGACCCGTGGCGAGGTTCGTCACTGTCTGATTGGGGAGATCGACTTTTACCTCTGTCTTGGCATTTGCCTTAATGCTCTGGAAAAGTTCCGCAAGGAAGTCCTCGCTCACCTGCACAGGCAGGACGAAATTGTTCAGTTCGTTGTTCTTGTGGATGTCGGCAAAGAAACTGCTGATGACCACCCGGAAACCATAGCCTGCAATCGCCCAGGCGGCATGCTCACGACTGGAACCGCTACCGAAGTTCTTGCCTGCCACGAGGATGCACCCGCCGTAGACAGGATCATTCAGCACGAAGTCCTTGTTGAGTGTGCCGTCGGCATTGTAACGCCAATCACGAAACAGGTTGTCGCCGAAGAAACGCTCCTCCCTCGTCGTCGCTTTCAGGAAACGGGCAGGGATAATCTGGTCTGTATCCACGTTCTCCAAAGGCAGGGGAACGCAGGTGCTTGTGATAATATCGAATTTCTGTTTCATAATAATTCTCTTGGATCTGTGATGACACCTGTGACGGCGGCAGCGGCAGCTGTGAGAGGCGATGCCAGAATGGTACGCGCCCCGGGACCCTGACGCCCTTCGAAATTACGGTTAGAGGTAGATACCGACAGTTTGCCTGCGGGTATCTTATCATCGTTCATAGCCAGACAGGCGGAGCAACCAGGCTGACGGATCTCAAAGCCTGCCTCGGCAAGTATCTTGTCCAGTCCTTCCTCGCGGATTTGCTTGTCCACAGCCCAGGAACCAGGCACCAACCACGCCACGACATCGTCGGCCTTCTTCCGTCCTTTCACTAACGAGGCGAAGGTGCGGAAATCCTCGATGCGTCCGTTGGTACAGGCCCCGAGGAAAACGTAATCCACCTTCGTACCATGTAGCTTCTGTCCGGGCTTAAAGCCCATATAGTCGAGAGCCTTCAAGAAACTCTGTTCGGGCGAGTTTGCAATTTGTCCGTTAGTAGGGATGGCTTCGGTAATTCCAATCCCCATCCCGGGGTTCGTGCCGTAGGTGATACGAGGCTCGATGTCCGCAGCGTCAAAGAAAAGCTCCTTGTCAAATACAGCATCCTCGCCGCTCTTCAAGGTTTTCCAATAGGCGACGGCCTTCTCCCACTCCTCGCCCTTCGGGGCGTACTCCCTACCTTTTATATAATTAAAGGTGGTCTCATCGGGTGCAATCATACCGCCACGGGCGCCCATCTCGATGGAGAGGTTACAGAGCGTCAGACGGCCTTCCATCGACAGGTTCCGCACCACGTCACCGGCATACTCCACGAAATAGCCCGTAGCGCCAGAGGTCGTAATCTGCGCCATCAGATAGAGGGCCACATCCTTTGCCGTCACACACTTGCCAAGTGTGCCGTTGATACTGATCCGCATCGACTTCGGTTTCTGTTGCAGGATGCACTGCGATGCCATCACCATCTCCACCTCGGAGGTGCCGATGCCGAAAGCCACAGCCCCCATCGCGCCGTGCGTCGAGGTATGTGAGTCGCCACAGACAATCGTCATTCCCGGCAATGAGAGCCCCTTCTCCGGCCCCACCACATGGATGATGCCATTGTTCTTCGACAACATACCGTAGTGTGTCAGTCCGAACTCGGCGGCATTCCGCTCCAAGGCATCCACCTGCGCCTTCGACACGGGGTCGGCAATAGGCTTGTCCTGATCGTGTGTCGGTGTGTTGTGATCCGGCATACAATAGATCTGCTGCGGACGGAAACACTTCAGTCCTCTCGTCCGCATCCCGTCGAATGCCTGCGGCGTGGTTACCTCATGACAGTACAGACGGTCTATATACAACTGCGTCGGCCCGTCCTTCACGACCTGCACCACGTGCCTGTCCCATATCTTGTCAAATAATGTATTCATTCCTTCACTTTAAACTTATTGATACAGTCAATATATGCCTCTACCGATGCCGTCACAATGTCCGTATCGGCACCGAAGCCGTAGTACAGACTTCCGTCGTACTCCACCTGCATGTGAACTTTACCCACATCGTCGGAGCCTTTCGAGATGGCCTGGATAGTAAACTCCTTCAGCGTCATCGTCTTCATGATGATCTTTTTCAGGGCCTTGATGGCGGCATCCACAGGACCGTTACCCGAAGCAGCCGCCTCGAACTTCTGCCCACTGATATCCAAACCTATCGAGGCTACACTCTTCACGCCCTTGCCTGTCGTCACCTGCAGGAAGTCGAGACGCACGGCACGGGTGTCCGAGGTGTCGGCACCTGCCAGCATCATCACATCGGCATCGCCCACCTCCTTCTTCTGGTCTGCCAATACCAGGAACTTTTCATAGATCTTATCCAGTTTCTGATCGTCCAGATCCACGCCGTTCACATGCAGACGGTGCTTCAGGGCAGCCCTTCCGCTGCGGGCTGTCAGCACGATGCTGTTGTCGTCGATACCCACATCCTTCGGATCCATGATCTCGTAGGTATGCACATTCTTCAGCACGCCGTCCTGATGGATGCCGCTGGAGTGTGCAAAGGCGTTACGACCCACAATGGCCTTATTCGGCTGTACGGGCATATTCATCAACGACGACACCATACGACTCGTCGGATAGATCTTCGTCGTGTTGATGTTCGTGTCGATACCGAGCCCCTTGTGGCATTTCAGGATCATGGCGATTTCCTCAAGAGAGGTATTACCCGCCCGTTCACCGATACCGTTGATGGTCACCTCCACTTGACGGGCACCAGCCATCACACCGTTGAAGGTGTTGGCTGTTGCCATACCTAAGTCGTTGTGGCAGTGGGTGGAGATGATGGCCTTGTCGATATTATCCACATGTTCCATCAAGTACTTGATCTTCTCGAAATACTCTTGCGGCAGACAATAGCCTGTGGTGTCGGGGATGTTTACTACTGTGGCACCGGCCTTGATCACAGCCTCCACTACCTGTGCCAGATACGCATTGTCCGTGCGTCCGGCATCCTCGCAGTAGAACTCCACATCGTCCACAAACCGCTTGGCGTACTTCGTAGCCGCGACGGCCTGTTCGAGGATATGCTCACGGTCGGAGTTAAACTTATACAGGATATGCTCGTCGCTGGTGCCGATACCCGTATGGATACGCTTGTGCTTGGCATACTGCAAGGCCTCGAAGGCCACGTCGATGTCGTGCTCCACAGCGCGTGTCAGCGCACAGATCACGGGCCATGTCACGGCCTTTGAAATCTCAATCACCGAGTTAAAGTCACCCGGACTCGATACGGGGAATCCCGCCTCAATCACGTCCACGCCGAGTTGTTCCAAGGCTTTCGCCACCTGGATCTTCTCTACCGTGTTCAACTGGCATCCGGGCACCTGTTCACCGTCCCGGAGCGTCGTGTCGAAGATGTACAATCTGTCGTCCATTTCTCTTTTTCTTATTTAGTCTTTATTGTGTTATTGTCAGTCACCATGAAAAAGCCCTTCACACTCGGAAGTGAGAAGGGCTCTATATCGTTTCGTTTGCTTACACCTTATTAATATATATACACCTTGTCACTTCCGACTGCTCCCTGCAGTCGAATAATAATAAGGCCGTTAAGTAGATTCTTACTCATCATTTTTATGCTTTCGTTTGAAATCGGGGGCAAAGTTATAGTATTTCTGCGAAACCAACAAACATTTTGTCACTTTTTTAAGCAAATACGCAACAAATTTGCACTTTTTCAGCCTAATTCGTACACTTCGCTCGGCATTTTGCGCTTCAGAACGTCCAGTTCGATGTCCTTCCCGGCGATGATGCCATACGAGCGCAACATGGCATCGACGGTCTTGCGGGCCAACTCCGGATGGTTGTTCTCCTCACTCAGATGACAGAGCCACACGTGCTTCAACCGCTCCGTCATATTCTCCGCCAACATCTTGCCGCACTCCGTGTTCGACAGATGGCCGATATCACTGGCGATGCGCTCCTTCAGATACTGCGGATAAGGACCTCCCTGCAGCATCTCCACGTCGTGGTTGGCCTCAATCACCAGATACTCCGCCTCGCCGATACGCGCCTTCATCTCGTCAGTCACACTGCCGGCATCCGTCATCAGCACGAAGGTCACTCCTCCCGCCTCTATCTGGTAACCCACGTTCTCGTTGGCATCGTGCGGCACGGTGAATGGGGTCACAGTGAAGTCACCCAACTGCATCGTGTGTCCAGACTCCACAAACCGTTTCAGTTCGTCGGCCACTTTCCGTTGTACACAGTAGTTATGGTCTATACCCTGATGAACCTTCTCAGTGGCATAAACCGGCACATGGTAGTCATAACTGAAGGCACCCACCGACTTGATATGGTCTGCATGGTCGTGCGTGATAAGCACTCTCTGCACCGAACCGAGACTGATACCGTAGTCTCTGGCATGCTTCTTCAGTGTTCTGATACCTACTCCTATATCTATTAACAATCCGTCTGTTGCGGTGCCTAAGTAATAGCAATTACCGCTGCTCCCGCTGCCAAACGATATAAATTTCAGCATTTTAATGTTATTATTTTGCGCAAAAGTAAACAAAAAATGCCTCACCGCCAAAGAATAATGCCACGTTATGAGTTATTTTTTATTATTTAATGATTGTTTGCAGAATTACCAAACTCAGAACGGAGTCACTTCTCTCCAGATATTCAAAAATCTGCCCCAAAACTGGGACACGTTTATGCACACCGTGCAAAAGTCTGCCCCAAAATTGAGGCACGTTTATGCACCCCGTGCAAAAGTCTCCCCCAAATCTGAGGCATGTTTATGCACCCCATGCAAAAGTCTGCCCTGAATCTGGGGCACGTTTATGCACCCCGTGCAAAATCTTCCCCCAAAACTGAGGCATGTTTATGCACCCCATGCAAAAGTCTGCCCTGAATCTGGGGCACGTTTATGCACCCCGTGCAAAGTCTTCCCCCAATTCTGAGGCACGTTTTTGCCACCCCTGCATAAGTCTTTCCCAGTTTTTAGGCTGGTTTTTGAAATCCAAAAATGGTTTTTCACGGATTTGGGACAAGGTTTTCAAGTTTATGGATGGTCTGTTCCGGATCTGGGACATGTCATTTTGATCTTTTAAAAATCAGCCCCAAATCGGGGACAAGACATTCCGACCTCAGAAAAACGTGCCCCAATTCTGGGTGAAGAAATCCCGACCCCGGAAAAAAATGCCCCAGTTCCAGGGCAAGATATTCCGACCTCGGAAAATTATCCCTCGAATCCAGGGCGAATAATTCCGACCCCGGAGAAATGTGCCCCAGATTTGGGTGAAGAAATCCCGCCCTCGGGAAATCATGCCTCAATTCCAGAGCAAAAAATTCCGCCCTCGGAAAATTATCCCCTGAATTCGGGGCAAGAAATTCTGCCCTCGGAATATCTTCTCCCAGATTTTAGGCATGGTTTTACGATTTAAGAATGGTATACCTCTGGTTCCGTTCAGCCGTCTACACAGGGGGACAGGAACGATGTGTAAAACACTGCACTCACCCCTTGCCTGGCACTGCGCAAGGATTAATTGTTTTGTATAGTTCTGGGCGTGGCTGTCTGGAGAAGGCAATGGCGGATGCCGAGATAGTCTTCATTGTTCATCCACCAGATCGGTACAGGCTTAGAATCACTGTTGCGGACGATCCTTCCATCAGGTGAAATGATACAATAGGCATCCAAGGATTTGCTGATGCCCATGGTTTTGTTGAAATCCTTAATCCAGTCCATGCGGCTTGTCATGTTGTAATAATAATGTTCGCCTTGCAATTTCGTATAATAGCGCAGCCATTTAGCGTTATCCCATCCGGCATACTTGTGCTTCAAATCTATATTGCTATTATAGACATTCACCCACACGATATCAAGGTCAGCCAATTCACTTTGTAACGGTAAAATAACATTATACACGATTTCCGGGTTGACGTATCGATGAAAATGGATAAAGATTGTATGTCCATGATAACGCTCACGCAGCGTCTGGAAGACCAACGAATCAGGAATGCCCTGCAAGGTGTCACCAACGATTACCTTTCCATCCAATCTATTATATTCCTCACGAAAGATGTTCTGCCACGCCAGCAACCATTGTTGATAGGCGGGAGGCAGATTGGCCAACGTTTCGGCAATCTCATCAATATCAAGCAGCCTGAACTCATTGCTCATCTGATCCCGCAATTTCCAAACGGTTTTCTCACGGGCAATAAAATCCGGTAGGAGTGTACCGATATCGATATTGAAATCTATAAAATCACTTATTTCTGGACAATAGACCATCTTAGGGTCTTTGATGAGTCGCTCGAAAGCATCCAGTTCCGCAACTACCGCATCGCGCTGCCAGGCAATTAGTTTCTCTTTGGCTTCTGGGGATTCATTGGCCGCGTTATTCAGTTCTCTTGGTGGGGTCGTCGATACTCGCCTAAAAGTTTGTATCTGCCAGCATAGTCTGACCAGTTCCTTCATGGCTGGCGACCATTGTTCTTCAACCTTCATCGTGTCGAGTTCGGCCATCCGCAGTTCCAGTTGTTTGGTAGGCAGCATTGCCCGAACGGCCTTTTCATGTTCCCACTCTTCTCCGTCCGTATAGATGCTCTTGAAGTATTTCTCGTTGAAATCTACATGATAATAGAAATAATGCTCGTTCAGTTCATTAGCCAGTTGCGCCAACGGGCCCTTCGTGACGTAGAGAATAGTGCTGTATTTTTTTAAATACATATGCCGATTGTTCATCTCACGCATATTGAAATAAACTTCAGTCTCCGTATCCGGCCCTACATAAGCAATCCCAACACCTCGGTTCAGAGGTTCAAATGTCAGTGAGATAGGTGTAATATGGGTAACTGGCAAACGGAAAGTAAAGTTGCCTGTAGGCGATATCTGGGCACAGAGCGTATCACTATGTTGATGTGGTAATAAGCCTGGATGACGAAATACAAGCGTGATCTGACTACACATACCAGGCCTATAGTCCATCAGATGGCCTTTGATGGTAGCCCATCCAAAACGATAATCTACCTTAGGCAGGGTGTCTTGTACGGCTATAATCTCCTTCAGCCGTCCCTCTACATCTTTTGGTAACTGTAATGGGGGCAGCGGATTTCCATCAAGACGGATGCCAAATACTCCTTGATTGTAAAACTGAGGATCAATCATATCAACTTCCGTCACATCCACTGGTAATGGGGGGAATACGAATTGTACATCTAATACATTTTTCCCAATATCATCAAATGTCCTTGGCTCGTCTGGTTGGAGAGCAAAGTCTGAAAACAGTTTGCGGAGGGGATAAGTGCGGCCTTTCATATCTCGCAGACAGGTCTCATGGCTAAAAAAAATGGCGTTCTCATCTCTTCTTGCGATATGCAGATAGAATACGGTTGCCGTATCATTCATGATGACGGAGTCTGTCCGCAGGCAGGTGAACATATTTTGATATATGCTTTCTGGTTTTACTATGGTGCGCTCTGAGGCCGAAGTCTGACAGATGGCAGCGGCCATCGCAATTAATATAAACAGTTGCTTTTTCATCATCGTTTTTTGTTTAGTCATTATTGAAATCAACAGCCAGCACAAAATGAGCATCTTCAAGGTCACCAAAACGGCGGGCAGGAATCCACTTAGGCATCTGTTCTACGATTTTGGCAGCCTCATGGTATGCCTCTCTATCGCCACGGACCAGTCCGATGTCGTCTATTGTTCCGTCTTTTTTGATGCGGAACTGCACGTAGGCCCTTTTGCCAGCCACAGAAGCATCATCCTCTAAAACCTGAGCCACATGCAGTTGCACAAAAGCCCGCAAGGCTGACATACCACCAGGAAACTCTGGGGGTTGGGTTAGATTATTATATTCGTCGCCATAGACATCGTTAACATAGTCCTCGGAAGAAAGACTATCAGCAGTACTTTCCTTGACTGCAGGTTTCTCTTCTGGCTCAGCGGATGGCGAATCGGCTACAACAGGTGTTGCTATGCTTTCTGGTTGTTGTTCAGGCTGTGGGCTTGGCTGTGGTTTTTCCGTTGCCTTCTCTACTCTCTCCACTATTTCCCCTACCTTTTCATTTAGCTTAGGCGTAGCGAAAACCGTCAGAACGACGAGTGTCGCAGGCAGAATATAGAGCACCTTACTTCGCAACCAAGGGTTCGACTTGGGATGGTTCATCATATAGATGCGCTTCTTGATGAGGCTGTGGTTGAAGTTGTTGGCAAAGGCATAGGAAGTATTTGCCAGAGACTTCTTTACAAGGAGCGCCTGATAGTTTTGCAACGAAACGCCCTGATGCAGAACATAGTCGTCAGCCTCGTATTCATGAACATCACGGAGACTATGCCCCAACATATAGGCAATAGGATTCCACCATTGCACAGCCTCCACAAGCGTCAGGAACAAGATGTCCATCGAGTGAAGATTAAGGATATGAGCCTTCTCGTGCAACAGAATTTCGCGGCCATAAGGCTTATAATCTTTCTCGCTGATGACAATACTCCGCATCCAACTGAAGGGGGCTACATCATCGATATGACAATAGATGGTTGCCTTTCCGCTTTTGTCAGTCCACAGACAACCGCCACGAATGATTTTACCAATCTTGAAAAATTGCCAAAGGCGGATAAGAAGCGTCAGGATAACACCTATTATGTATACGATAGCCAGAATGCCTAACCAAGATATTGTCCGGGTTGTTGCTGCCAATGACTTTGTGGTCATTTCAGCCTCCTGTGTCATTAACATGATACGATGCTGCATTTCGTAGACTACGGGCTGCTCAGGAGTTGCCAGCGATGGGATGTCTACCATCGGGAGAACCAGAGCCAGCATGAGAATTGTAAGCAATGTGATACGATTCATGCGGAAGAAACTCTCTTGTCGCAGCATCAGCGTGTAAGGTAGATAAAGCAGTGCAAGCACTAAAGCAGACTTGATACTATATATGAGCAAGGTAATCATCTATAAACTATAAACTTTAAACTATAAACTACAACCCAATCTCCTTCATCAGTTCCTTAATCTCCTCAGCCGTCAGATGCTCTTCCTTCACGAAGAAACTGAACATCGACTTAAAACTATTCCCGAAGAAATCGTCCTTCACCTCCTCCATCACCTGACGGCGATATTTCTCTTTGGTGATAAGTGGGGTATAGATGAGCAATTTGCCCGTCCCTTTCTTATGCTCCACAAATCCTTTCTGTGTCAGGATTTTCAGGAATGTGGCGATGGTGGTGTAGGCAGGCTTGGGCTCTGGATAATGCGTCAGGATATCGTTGACGCATGCCCCTTTCTGCAATTCCCACAGGACATTCATCACCTGCATCTCACCTTTGGTCAATGTCTGTTGCTTCATACCAATTTGTCTTTAATGCTTGACTGTCGCAAAATTACTAAGTTTTTAAAAATCTAAAGTCTTAGTAATCGCAAATCTTTCAAAATCAGCGATTCTTTAACTTTCTTTATTAGTAATTCAACGGCAGTTATTAGTAATTAACGCACAGAACAAACATTTTCCCAGAATAATTTGGAAGTTCTAGAAAGAGTTTGTATCTTTGCAGTTGCAAACATATGTATAACTTCTTAATTTTGATGCTTATGAAAGGACAAAAAGCAAAAATCAGTATTGAAACAGCAGTTTTTCCTCCAAAAATTTGGAAATTGTTCATTAATTCGTTAACTTTGCGGAGGAATTTGCATGGAGAAGATTCGGAACATCAAACTGTTTAAGAACTACTACAAGGAATTCTATGTCGCCCAGACCTTCGAGGTAAGAGACAAGATCAATAAGGTTCTAAAACTGATAGAGACACAGCGGATAATCCCTGCGAAGTTTTTTAGGATTATCGAAGGTACAGACGGCATCTACGAAATCCGTATAGAGTTAGAAAGCAATATATACAGGATACTCTGTTGTTTTGACGAAGGAGCCATTATAGTATTGTTCAATGGTTTTCAGAAGAAAAGTCAGAAGATGCCCCTCAAAGAGATTAGGCGTGCAGAGGCAATTAAAAAAGAGTATTTAATGAGTAAAAAGAATAAGGTATGACAGAAGGTAAGAAACAAGCAATCATGAATTGTGAGACATTCGACGAGTTGCTCGACCAGGAATATGGCCCACAGGGTACACCACAACGTACAGTTTTTGAGACAGAGGCAGAAGCATTCTGTCTTGCTGAGACATTGAAAGAACAGCGCCGCCTTGCTGGTCTCACCCAACAAGAACTTGCAGACAAGATTGGCACCAAGAAGAGTTACATTTCCAAGTTGGAAAATGGCCATGCTGATGTACAATTGTCCACCCTCTTCAGAATCTTTGCCGGACTAGGAAAGCGCATCACTCTGACGGTGTTTTAACCTCTATAAAGGAGTTATGTCACAGAATGACGGTTCTTTTGTGTCAGTCGACATGAAGTCCCTAGTTTTACAAATATATTTGGAAAGTTATACTTTTTAAGGGCGAAATATGGACAATTTTATTGAAGCGTTATTGAGCGGAAAGACAGACCGAATACCTGATGAGTATGACTGGTTTGCCCCGCTTATTGGAGATTGGGACTGCGACTATTACGACGAACCAGAAGAGGGTTGTAAACGCCACGTCAAAGGAGAATGGCTGTTTCGCAGGATCTTGGAGGGTACTGGCATACAGGATATTTTATTTTCCCTTCGCGTGCCACTAAAGAAAGTGAGCCGCAGCCCGATGGCGAATATGGATCATCATTTAGGATGTTCAACAAGACCGAACATTGTTATGACGTGGTTTACACATGCGATCATTCTATGAAAAGACTGTGTTTCACCAAGCAGGGTGAAAAACTCGTCGGTAAGGTGCTTTCCGAGAAAAACGCCTTCTGGATTTTCTCCGACATCACAACAGATAGTTTTCATTGGGAAAACGTAAGGATCAAGGATGACGGAGAGAGATTCTTGCTGTGCGAGATATTCGGAAAGAGGGTAAAATAAGGATATATCAGAACGGGAGACCGACGGCGAAGTGGAAGGCGAGGTCACGCTTGAGACGGGGATGAAAGATGGGAAAATGCTCCTCGTTGTCTGTCTCGAAGGCGGGATTGATGGCTTTCATACCCAAGTCGAAACGGATGATGAAATAGTCGAAATTAAGACGTAGTCCCATGCCATAACTGACAGCCAAGTCCTTCAGGATGCGCTGCAACTTGAACTGTCCCCCGGGCTGACTCGGATAGTCGCGCAACGTCCAGATGTTACCTGCATCGACAAACAAGGCCCCACCGAACTTCCAAAACAGATGTGCGCGGTATTCGAGGTTGAGGTCTAGTTTCATGTCACCGGTCTGCGTGATGAAGTTGATGTTACCGTCCTTGTCGCGATAGCGTCCCGGACCCAGACTTCTGACACTCCATCCACGCACACTGTTGGCACCGCCGGAAAAGTAACGTTTTTCGAAGGGCAGTATGGTACTATTGCCGTAGGGATAGGCGATGCCGAGTCCGACATGGAATACGAGTTGGCTGTTGTAGTACGACAGAATTTGTTGGGTGTAGTTGACATCGCCCTTGACATACTGTGCGTAGGCGATATTGAAGAGGCGGTAATGTCCTTCGCCATCACGTTCCGCCCCGAAGACCTTGCTGCCAAGGTTGAGCAGATTACCTGCTGTCTCGATATTTGCCTTGATGGCTACAGTACCATTGTTATAACTATAACCGAAGCCCGTCTTCATAATGAAAAGATCCTCGTAGTTATAGCGCAGGATGGCGTTGTAGTTACTGGAATTATCAAGATACTCCCGCTTGAAGGTCTCGCTGATCCACGGCATGAAGACATAGTTGAGGTCGATGAGGTCGAACTGGTACTGGTCATGATGGCGTTGAGGCCTCCAACGGTAATGCCAACCTGCAGAGAGCACCTGTCGGTGGAACTCCGGACGACTCTGGATGTCGTAGAGCAACGACACCTCACTGGTGGCGATGGTACGGCGGCGCATGTCGCGACTCAGGAAAGGCAGAATGAAACGCGGGAAGGAGAGACGACTCTCAACGCTGTATTCGACAAAGTCCTGATTGCTATATCCTTCCAATCCCTTGATGGCCTCGTAGGCACCACGGAGTTGTACGCTGAAGGTCTCGGAGCCGCGGAAGAGGTTGCGGTTCTGGTAGGTCAACGAGGCAGCAGCGCCTAAGTCACCAGCAGTGTTGGTCCCCTCGGGTTGGAAACTGATTGTAGAGGGTTTGTTGGTCTGCAACTGGATGTGGGCATCGAGCAGGGCACTGTCGGGATCCTGTTGAAAACTGATGTTCGTATAGCGCACGGCATTGAGACGCCCGAAATGGTTGTAGGTATTCTGCAGTCCATCGGCAGAATAGGGCTTCCCTTCCTCCAGAAAGGTGTTTTCACGCAACACATGTTGGCGCAGATGGATGACGGAGTCCTGCGGGTCACCACTGGCATAGGTGATATGGCGGATGTCGTAGCGGGTGTGCAGGGTGTCAGGGGAATTATTGGTGCGATAAGGGCGCAGCACCAGCGTGACGTCAGCGAGGTGTTGTTCTTGCAGCGTGTCAACACGATAGCCGATATATTCTTTATGAAAACGGTAATAGCCACGGTTCTGCAGGAGTTCGGTAATGCGGGAACGTTCCTGATTCAATGCATCGACATCGAGTTTCTTGTTTTCGCGCAAACGGTGCTGGTCGTATTGCAACAGACGGGCTATGACGGAATCCTGTATCTCATATTCAACGTGACGAATATAATAAGGTGTACCCGGATGGAGCACATAGATGGCATCAAGTTTCTTACCCTTTGTGTCGGCAAAGAGTTCCACCTGGGCATCGAGATAACCCTTGTTCTGCAAGGCCATCTGGAGGTTCTCACAGGAGAGACGAGCCTGAAGCGTATCGTAGATGACGGGCGCCTCACCCATGGACTTCAGTGTACGGTTGATCCACTTCGTACTGTCGTCACCAGCCATCGCATAGACACCGAGGGGAATCTTTACTGCCGAGAACCAGCGCGAGTTTCCTTTTTGTCGTACATAACTCTTGAGTTGCGAGGTGTTGATGTCGGGATACTTGCCGTCGGCAACGACATTGACTTTATTCAACATCAGTTGTCCTTCGGGGAGATCACGCGAGGCGGAGCACGAACCCAACAGGAATCCGAGCACCGAAAGCGTCATGACAGGGAAAATATGGCGTAGCGTCATCAATTATCTCCAAAATTAGTTGCAAAGATAAAGATTTATTTCTATCTTTGCAAACAAAACGGGAAAAAATGATTAGCAAGAACCAGATTAAGTACATCCGACAACTGGAATTGAAAAAATATCGCAAGCGCGAAGGGGTGTTTGTGGCAGAGGGACCAAAGGTGGTAGGCGACTTGTTGCGACGCTATCAACCTGTGGCGGTGTATGCCACAGAAGAATGGTGGAAAGAGGAAAGAGGAAAGAGGAAAGAGATATGTGATAGCGCAACAATAGTCACTGACGACGAACTGCGCCGCATCAGTTTCCTCCAACATCCCCAACAAGTCCTCGCTCTCTTCCGTCTGCCTCAAGACATATCTCTTTCCTCTTTCCACTTTCCACTTTCCTCTCTTTCTCTCGCCCTTGACGGTGTGCAGGATCCCGGCAATCTCGGCACCATCATCCGCATTGCCGACTGGTTTGGTATCGATACAATCTACTGCAGCGAGGATACAGCCGACGCTTACAACCCCAAGGTGGTACAGGCCACGATGGGAAGTATTGCGCGGGTGAACATTATATATACGGATCTGTTGCAACTCTTCGAGAGTCTGCCACCCTCCTGCCCTGTCTACGGTACGCTGCTCGATGGTGAGGATATTTATCAACAACCACTCTCTTGTGAGGGCATCATCGTGATGGGCAATGAGGGCAACGGTATCTCGGAAGCCATCCGCCAAAAGGTGAATCGTCGTCTGTTGATTCCCTGTTTCCGTGAGGGCGATACAGCTGAGAGTCTGAATGTGGCAATTGCTACAGCCATCACCTGTTCGGAATTCAAAAGACGACAATAAAAAGGGAGCCGATCTTCGCAGACAAGTTCCCCTCTAAAAATGGAAAATGATAAATATAGATTAAAATTACTAGTTATCGGGTGCAAATATAACAAAAACAACAAAAATGCGCAAGTATTTTGCGCAAAAATCGCATATAATTATGTTATTTTTGTAGTATTAGAACACTTTAAGTTCATTATATATCCTCTGAACGGGCAGTCCCATAACATTAAAATAACTGCCGTTTAGGCCCGTCACGCCAATATATCCTATCCACTCTTGAATGCCGTAGGCACCCGCTTTGTCAAGGGGTTTATAGGTGTCTACATAGTAATGGATTTCTTCGTCGGTGAGTATTTTGAAAGTCACATCGGTGGTGACGGCAAACTGACGTTGTTTCTTTTGCGTCATCAGACAGACGCCCGTGATGACTTGATGTGTCTGTCCGCTGAGTTTGCGCAGCATATTGCGGGCATCGTTGAGGTTGGCGGGTTTTCCTAACACCTCGTCGCCTAATACCACCACCGTATCGGCAGTGATAATCAGATCGTTGTCTTTCATCAGCGACTTATAGGCAGCGGCTTTCTCGGCTGCAATATAGACGGGAATTTCTGCCGTCGGCAGATCCTTGGGGTAGTTCTCTTCGATGTCGGGCAGCACCTTCACCTCATAATCGAGATCAAGTCCTGCCAACAATTCTTTCCGCCTCGGGGAATTACTCGCTAATATAATATGATAAGGTGTTACCATCCAAATGCCTTTGCATTCATTACCCACTTGCCTTGAGCACGAAGTGTCTGTTCGATGACGTCACGTCCACAACCGTGTCCGCCGATCTTATCACTCACATACAGACTCACCTCCTTGATTTCCGGACAGGCATCCTTCGGACAGACAGGACACCCTACCCTACGCATAATCTCCAAATCGGGGATGTCGTCGCCCATATACATTACCTCCTCATCGTGGAGACCATATTTCTGGAGGAAAGTATCGTAGGTCTCTATCTTCACCGCACAACCGATATAGATATCCTCTACACCCAAACCTTCGTAGCGCACACGGACACTGTTCACCTTGGCACCAGTCAGAATCACGATGCGTAGCCCCAGTTTCATTGCCAACTGAATGGCGTAGCCGTCCTTGATATTCACTGTTCGCAGAGGCACGCCTTCGGCAGAGAGTGTTATGGTCTCACTGCTCAGCACTCCGTCGATATCAAAGATAATCGCCTTAATCTTATTTAAGTCGTAATTGATCATCACTATTCATTACTCACTATTCACATCAGAATTTGTTCAGATGCACGTTCTCCCACTTTAACCTGTCTTCTGCCTGCGGCTTCCGTTCGTCGGCCCAGTGACCCAAAGCAAGGATGCAGAGACAGTTCATATTCTCGGGGATATCGAGGATACCACGAATCACTGTGTCGGCACTCGTCCCATCATCCAAGCCTCTGCCCCGCATCTGAATCCAACAGGTGCCCAGTCCCAACTCTTCTGCCTGATATTGCATGGAGATGGCGGCGATGGAACCGTCCTCTACCCAACAGTCGTTTTGCACGGGATCGCCTAAAACCACAATAGCAATGGGAGCATCTTTCAGGAACTGACTGCCCATGTTCTTCGCATCGGCAAGTTTCTCCAGATCGAGTTTGTCTTCCACCACCACAAACTGCCAGGCACGCTGACTCTTTGAGGTAGGTGCCATCAGGGCGGCACGGAGGATCAACTTCAGGTCATCAGCATCAACTTCCTGTTCTGTAAACTTACGGTGGCTACGGCGCAACTGCACCAAATCTTTGAATTCTGTCATAGTGTATCTTTGTAATTTGAGGGCAAAAGTACAAAAAAGAAGTGAAAAAATGGAGGGCGGCAGCAAATTTTTCACTTTTCACTATTAACTTTTCACTTTCTTTTCATATCTTTGTAGCGTGAAAGGAATCAAGACCGTCATATACAGTCGTGCGGAGAAACTGCCGCAGGTGGAGGAAAGCAACTTCTTCCACAGTCGACAGTTGTTCCTGATCAGTGCCTCCACACCCAAGATGAAACCCTATATGGTGGTCTGTTCCGATGAAGATGGTCATGTCGTGAGTCAGTTGCTTGCTACCGTCCGTTACCGTACTTCGTTCCTGCCTCCGTTTTTTTTCATGCACTGTCGGGTGGTAGGCGAAGGCACATACGCAGAGAGCGATTACAAGAAGGATGAATTATTCGGAGAAATGTTGACGGCACTGACGAAGAAACTGAATAAGAGAAGTCTTTATATCGAGGTCAGTAACCTCAGTCAGAAGATGTTTGGCTATCGTCACTTCCGTCATAACGAATATTTCCCCGTTCACTGGATGAGTATTCACAACTCCTTGCATAGTAAGACTCCCGAGGAACGAATCACGGAAAAGATGATGCACCGTATAGAGATGGCTTACTCACGAGGGGTGACTTGTCAGACAGTAGAGAGTGAGGACGACCTGAAGGCATTCAACAAACTATTGCGTCATCATCATTGGTTCAAGCCAAAAAGATATATTCCTGATAGCCATTTTTTTATCAAATTGAGAGAGAGTAACCGATGCCAGTTGTTTATTACCAAATATCGTAACCACGTCATTGGTTGTTCGGCCTGTGTCTACAGCGATATGGATGCCGACTTGTGGTACTCAGCTTTCCGTCGTAAGACTTATCTCCCGCTACACCCAGATGCCGTCACGATATGGCACGCCATCAAATATGCCCATGAACATGGTTATCAGCACATCAACTTCCTGGATGTGGGATTGCCTTTCAGAAAAAATACCTTCCGTGATTTTATCTTACGATTTGGAGGAAAACCCGTGAGCACCTTCCGTTGGTTCCGTTGCTCCATCCGTTGGATTAATTCTCTCCTGAAATGGATCTATAGGGATTAGCGGGAACCAATATAGAGGAAGATCAGACCGAGCAACACCAGTGCCAGGTCGAAGGTTTTTGCCTTCAGGTTCTTCTCGTGGAAGAACAGTGCACCGAATCCGAAACTAACCACCACACTGCCTCTGCGGATCATAGACACGATGCTAATCATTGCATCGGGCATACTCAGCGAGTAGAAATACAGGAAGTCTGCAGCAGAGAGGAACACACTTACGCCGAGGATCGACCATGACCAGTGGAACGGTGTCGTCGTTTCATGCTTGGGCCACCACAACAGCCACAGCATCACGCCCATCATTGCACACTGGTAGATATTGTACCACGACTGCACCATCATCCGGTCCAGTCCTACACCCCCGCTTTCCACAGGTGCCATCAGGTATTTGTCGTAGAGTCCACTCACAGCCCCGAGTATCGCAGCACCTACAATCATATAGATCCAGTGATCATGCTTGAAATCGATACCCTCCTTCTTACCGCTCCGACTCAGCAACAGAAATGAAGCCACCGCAAGCAGTACACCGATCCACTGCCACATATTCAACCGTTCACCGAACACCAACAATGCACCCACCAGTACCATCACGGGACGTGTGGCATTGATAGGTCCGACAATTGTCAATGGCAGGTGTTTCATACCGAAGTAGCCGAGGATCCAACTCGACAGGACAATCAATGCCTTCAACACAATGTATCTATGTTCTGCCCAAGTCCAGTCCGGCAGACTCATCAGGATATACGGCAGGAAGATGATCGTCATGAAGAGCGTGTTAAGAAACAGCACGGGAATGACGGCATTCGCTTTCAACGCCTGTTTCTTAAACGAGTCATAGCAGCCCAGTAGCGCTGCCGACATAAAAGCCAATATCAGCCACATATCTAATACTCTATCTTTTCCAGGAACAGCGCATGTCCTGGCATGGACTCACCGGCCTCGGTGCGTTTCTTCCCTTCTATCACTTTACAAAACTCATCAACAGAGAGTCTTCCGCGTCCTATGTCTATCAACGTACCTACGACAGCCCGTACCATGTTTCGCAAGAAACGGTTGGCGGTAATCTCAAAATACCACGTTGTCGGTGAGGTCTGTATCCATTCCGCCTTTGTCACCTTACAAAGCGTGGTCTTCACATCGGCACCACTCTTACAGAAAGCCCCGAAGTCTTCATAGTCGAGTAACCGCTGTGCCGCCTCGTTCATCTTCGCGAAGTCGAGCGCATAGTGCATCTCACAAGAATAGGTTCGCAGGAAAGGTTCTTTGCGTGTATGTATATAATAATGGTAGGTGCGGCACTTGGCCGAGAACCGGGCATGCATTTCTTCACTCACCCGTTCCACCTTCTGTACGGCAATGTCTTGTGGCAACAACCTGTTCAACTTATACGTCAGCTGCTCACAATCTATTTCATCAGCATCGAAGTGGGCAACCATCATCTTGGCATGCACTCCGGTATCTGTTCGCCCAGCCCCCGTCACAGTTATCTCCTCACGCAACAGCGTCGACAATGCCTCCTGCAGTTTCTCCTGCACCGACACTCCGTTGGGCTGTATCTGCCAACCATGATACCGTCCCCCATCATAACTGAAAGTCACAAAGTATCTCATAATCGCCTGCAAAGGTAATGATAATTCTTTAATTCACCAAAAGTTTCATCGCATATAAAACAAGGTTCACCTTTTTATAAAAATAATTTGGTGCTTTCAGAAATAGTTCATAATTTTGCAGCGTCATTGATTAAAGTGTATGTATGAATAACCCTAAAATCATCAATGACCCGGTCTTCGGGTTTATTAAGATACCACGCGGACTGCTCTACGGCATCGTAGAGCATCCGTTGTTTCAACGTCTGAATCGTATCAACCAACTCGGTCTGGCTTCGGTGGTCTATCCAGGAGCCAGACATACACGTTTCCAACATTCCTTAGGGGCATTCCACCTGATGACAGAGGCAGTGCGCTCGTTACAGGAGAAGGGTAATTTTATCTTTGACTCGGAGGCAGAGGCGGTGGAGGCCGCCATCTTGATGCATGACATTGGACACGGACCTTTTTCACATGTCTTGGAGAATACGCTGATTCACGGTATCTCACACGAAGAGATCTCATTGCTGATGATGGAGCAGGTGAACCATGACCTGAACGGACAACTGAACCTGGCCATCAGCATCTTTAAGGGAGACTATCCGAAGAACTTCCTGCACCAGTTGATTTCAAGTCAGTTGGACATGGATCGCCTGGATTATCTGCGACGTGACTCGTTCTATACGGGTGTGACAGAAGGGAATATCGGCTCGGCACGTATCATCAAGATGCTCAACGTGGTAGACGATTCGCTTGTAGTGGAACACAAGGGGATTTATTCACTCGAAAACTACCTCACCACACGGAGACTGATGTACTGGCAGGTGTATCTGCACCGTACTTGTGTGGCCTATGAAAAAGTACTCGTAAATATGCTTAATCGTGCCAAGGAACTGATACGGAAAGGACTGGAAGTTTTTGCCTCACCTGCCCTGTATTATTTCCTCACGAACGAGGTGGATGCTAACTGGTTTGCCACCCACCCTGAGACGCTGACTTACTATGGCGAACTGGATGACTCCGACATCTGGAGTGCGATGAAGGCCTGGAAGCATCATGACGATAAAATCCTCTCCACGTTGGCTACTGACATGCTGGACCGCCATATCTTTAAAGTCGAGGTAACGGAAGAGATGGTTGAAAAGACACGTATAGAAACCATTGCCAAGGCGATTTCTGCCCAGATGGAGATCTCGATTGACGATGCGAAACGGTATATGATGAGTATGAACACCATCTCGAAAGATATGTATAACGTAGAGGATGATACTATCGCAATACTTTACAAAGATGGTACGATTCGGGACATTTCTGAGGCTTCAGAATTGCTAAATGTTCAATTACTTTCTAAAAAAATAAGAAAATATTACCTCTGTTATCAGCGTTTCGAATAATTTTTGTTATCTTTGCAGCCATAATTTTCGCAGATAATCAAAGATTAACGTCGAGAACATGGAATTTACAGCCAAGCAAATAGCCGATATGATTGGTGGTCATGTGGAGGGTAACGAACAGGCCACTGTGAATACATTCGCCAAAATAGAGGAAGGGAAACCGGGAGCCATCTCGTTTCTCTCGAATCCGAAATACACCCATTATCTTTATGATACCCAGTCGAGCGTTGTACTCATCAACGAGGATGTAGAACTGGAGAAACCTGTTGCCGCTACACTGATTCGCGTGAAGAACGCCTATGAGAGTGTTGCCAAACTATTGCAGTTGTACGAGTCGATGAAACCTCGTAAGACGGGTATTGAGCCGCAGGCATATGTTTCAGAGAAGGCGACGCTCGGCAAGGATGTGTATATCGGATCCTTTGCCTATATCGGCGACGGTGCGGTGATTGGCGATGGTAGCCAGATCTATCCCCATACGGTGATTGGCGACGGTGTGACAATTGGCGAGAAATGTACGCTGTTTCCTAATGTAACCATCTATCAGGGATGTAAATTGGGAAATAATGTAACAATCCATGCAGGTAGTGTGATTGGTGCCGACGGCTTTGGCTTCGCGCCGAATACCGAAGGCTATGACAAGATTCCACAGATAGGAATTGTGGTGATTGAGGACAACGTAGAGATTGGTGCCAATACCTGTATCGACCGTTCGACGATGGGACAGACCGTCATTCATCAGGGTGTGAAGTTGGATAACCTGATTCAGGTAGCCCATAACTGTGAGATCGGTGAGAACACCGTTATGTCAGCGCAGGTTGGTATGGCAGGCAGCACGAAGATCGGTGCCTGGTGTATGGTTGGTGGACAGGCTGGTTTCTCAGGTCATATCCATGTGGCAGACAAGACCTTTGTGGGTGCTCAATGTGGTGTAATTGGCAATACCAAGGGCGACGGTGAGACGCTGATCGGATCGCCTGCCGTGAATCCGAAAATGTACTTCAAAGCCCGTGCACTCGACGCTAAGTTGCCTGACATGTACCGGCAAATTGCAGCCTTGCAACGTGAATTAGACGAGCTGAAGATGATCGTTGAAGTGGAAAGATAGTGAAATTCGAAATAGTTAAATTATAAAATATCAAGATGAAACAGAAAACACTGAAAGGTAGTTTCTCACTGTTTGGTAAAGGACTTCATACGGGTTTGAACTTAACGGTGACATTTAATCCTGCACCCGAGAATACAGGTTATAAGATCCAGCGTATCGATATGGAAGGAGAGCCTATCATTGACGCCATAGCAGAAAATGTGGTAGACACTCAGCGCGGTACGGTACTCGGCAAAGGAGATGCCAAGGTTTCTACCGTTGAACACGGACTCTCTGCTCTATACGCATTAGGCATCGATAACTGTCTGATACAAGTGAACGGTCCAGAGTTCCCCATTCTCGACGGGTCTGCCATCAAGTATGTGGAGAAGATTCAGGAAGTGGGCATGGAAGAACAAAATGCCCCCAAGGATTATTATGTTATTCGTAAGAAGATTGAAGTAAAGGACGAGAAGAGCGGATCGACCATCACGATTCTTCCAGATGAGGAGTTCTCGATTACGGCCATGTGTTCGTTTGAATCGAAGTTCATCAGTTCACAGTTTGCGACGATTGACGACCCGAAGAAATATAGTACGGAGATTGCCAGTGCCCGCACGTTTGTTTTTGTGCGTGACATTGAACCATTGTTACAAGCGAATCTCATCAAGGGTGGAGACCTTGACAACGCCATCGTCATCTACGAGCGTCAGACTACGCAGGAGCGTCTCGACATGTTGGCAGACATGCTGCATGTTGAGCACCGTGATGCCAACGATTTAGGCTATATACAGCACAAACCTTTACAATGGGATAACGAGTGTACACGCCATAAGTTACTCGACGTTATTGGTGATATGGCCCTGATTGGCAAACCCATCAAGGGACGTATCATTGCTACCCGTCCAGGACATACCATCAACAACAAGTTCGCTCGTATGATGCGGAAGGAGATTCGCAAACATGAGATTCAGGCGCCTTTTTATGATCCCAACGAAGCACCTGTGATGGATGTGAACCGTATCCGTGAACTCTTGCCCCACCGCTATCCCATGCAGTTGGTGGACAAAGTGATTTCACTCGGTGCTACTACCATCGTCGGCATAAAGAACATTACCTCGAACGAGCCTTTCTTCCAGGGACATTTCCCACAAGAGCCTGTGATGCCTGGTGTTCTACAGATTGAGGCCATGGCACAGTGTGGCGGTCTGTTGATACTGAATACTCTCGAGGAACCAGAGCGTTGGAGTACCTATTTCATGAAGATAGAGGACGTGAAATTCCGTCAGAAAGTGGTACCCGGCGATACGCTCATCTTTAAGGTTGACCTGCTGGCACCTGTGCGTCATGGTATCTCGTCGATGAAGGGTTATATCTTCGTGGGTGATACCGTAGTTACAGAAGCATCATTCACTGCGCAAATCGTAAAAAACAAATAAGATATGGCAAATCAGATTCATCCATTGGCAATCGTTGATCCAGAGGCAAAACTCGGCGATGGTAACATCATAGGCCCTTTCTGTGTCATTGATAAGAATGTCGTCATCGGCGATAACAATAGATTGTTGAACAGCGTGAACATTCACTATGGAGCCCGTATCGGCAACGGTAACGAGATATTCCCGGGTGCCTCGCTTTCCACCAAGCCACAAGACTTGAAGTTTCAAGGCGAAGAGACCACGTGCGAAATTGGCGACAACAACTCCATCCGTGAGAATGTCACCATTAGTCGCGGAACAGCCTCAAAAGGTAAGACGGTGGTGGGCAATGGTTGTCTGCTGATGGAGAATATGCATATCGGACACGACTGTGTGATAGGTAATGGCTGTATCATCGGCAATTCGACAAAGATTGCAGGGGAAGTAATCATCGACGACTTCGCCATTATCTCTGCCACTTGTCTGTTCCACCAGTTTACCCATGTGGGCAGTTATATCATGATTCAGGGCGGCACACGCACCAGTCAGGATATTCCTCCTTATGTGCTTGCTGGCAAGGAACCCGTACGTTATGCGGGAGTGAATCTGGTGGGACTGCGTCGTAGGGGTTTCTCCAGGGAAGCCATCGAAGCCATTCATGATGCCTACCGTATCATCTATTCACAAGGTGTCCTGAAAGATGGCATCGCCATGGCCCGTGAGCAGTTCCCCGATTCGAAAGAAGTGGAATATATCTGTTCTTTCATTGAAAACTCAAAACGTGGAGTTATCAGGTAATTGGATAAAACGCTCATCGTCATTACAGGCCCAACAGCCGTCGGCAAGACCCGCCTCTGTATCGATATAGCCAAACACTTCGACATTCCAATCATCAATGCCGATTCCCGTCAGATTTATAAGGAACTAAAAATCGGCACCGCCCGTCCGACAGACGAGGAAATGCTAGAAGTAAAGCATTATTTTGTCGGTACGCTGAGTTTGGATGACTACTACAGTGCCTCCCTCTATGAACAACAGGTACTGGCACTGCTTGAGGAACAGTTTAAGACACACGATTTTGCCCTGATGTCAGGTGGAAGCATGATGTATATTGATGCGGTATGCAACGGTATCGATGATATTCCGACTATTGACGATGGGACGCGTGAAGCGATGAAAAGGCGATTGCAAGAAGAGGGGCTTGAGAAGCTTTGCGAAGAACTGAAACAACTGGATCCTGAGTATTATGAAATTGTAGACAGACAGAATCCCAAACGGGTGGTCCATGCTTTGGAGATTTGTACGATGACAGGACAGACCTATACCTCATTCCGGAAGCGTGAACAGAAACGGCGGCCCTTTCGTATCGTGAAGATCGGACTGAATAGGGAGCGTACGGAATTGTATGACAGGATCAATGCACGCGTAGACAAGATGATGGCAAATGGTTTTCTGAAAGAGGCGGAAGGATTGTTTGAGCGGAAAGATTTGAATGCCTTGAATACCGTAGGATATAAAGAACTATTTGACTATTTCGAAGGCCGTTGGACATTGAAGGAAGCCATAGAACGTATCAAAGGGAATACGCGTCGCTATGCTCGCAAACAACTCACATGGTATAAGAAAGACGAACAGATGAAGTGGTTTCATCCAGATCAGAAAGAAGATATCATTAACTACATATTATCTAAGTAAATAACATGAAACAGATATTTACAAAAGTCATTCAATGGATTAAGGGCTTATGGCCTTGGTATAAGAGTCTGTACAAGGGACGTCCCTGGTATGTCAAGATATTGGTAGGTTTGGTATCATTGGTGGCTGCATTCTTTCTCTATCTGGGTGCCGTCGATACAAATTTCCTTTGGCTCTTCGGTAAGTCGCCGTCGATGTCGACCATTAAGAACAAACGTCCGGCAGAGGCATCGATTATCTATAGTGCCGACAATGTCCAGATAGGCAAGTATTTCAGCGAGAACCGTACACCCGTAACATACGAAGAGGTGAATCCCGTTTTTTGGAAAGCTCTGATAGATACAGAAGACGAACGCTTTTACAGTCATCACGGCATCGACTTTACTGCCTTTGCCGCTGTAGCCAAGGAGTATATCATGCATCGCGATGCACGAGGGGCCTCCACCATCACGCAACAATTAGCAAAGAACCTTTTCCGCACGAGAAGTGAATACTCTACAGGACTTCTGGGCAATATCCCCGGTATCAAAATGCTCATTATGAAGAGTAAGGAATGGATCACGGCCTATAAACTGGAGTTTTTCTTTTCCAAGGAAGAGATTTTAACGCAATATGCCAATACCGTAGATTTTGGCTCGAATGCATTCGGTATCAAGACGGCCTGCAAGACCTATTTCGGCTGTGCGCCGAAAGACCTGACGGCAGAACAGGCTGCAGTACTGGTAGGAATGCTTAAAGCAACTACCTATTATAATCCTCTGATTAATCCAGATAACTCCCTGAAACGCCGTAATATCGTTCTTGACCTGATGCGACAGCACGGGGATCTGACGGATGAACAGTGTGACTCCCTGAAGGAAACACAAATCAAACTGGACTTTAGTGTCGAGAATGCTTATGACGGTCAGGCCACCTATTTCCGTGAGGCCGTGGCTGGTTACTTGAAAGAGTGGTGTAAGGACAATGACTATGATCTGTATACTGATGGTCTGAAGATTTACACCACTGTCGATACCCGTATGCAGAAATATGCCGAAGAAGCTGCCCGTAAGCAGATGCGTCAGGTGCAGAACAACTTCAACTCCCATTGGGGCAGTACAAACCCCTGGCAGGACGAGCGTCATCAGGAGATCAAGAATTTCATTGAGGATATCGCCAAACGACAGCCATATTACAAACAACTCTCGCAGAAATTCAATGGCAATAAGGACTCTATCAACTACTACCTTAATATACCACATAAGGTGAAAGTGTTTGATTATGACGGTGGACAGATAGAGAAGGAAATGTCGACGATGGACTCCATTCGTTATATGGTACATTTCATGCACTGCGGGTTCGTGGCTATGGAAGCAGAGACGGGACATGTGAAAGCCTGGGTGGGAGATGTCGATTTCAAATCATGGAAATATGACAAGGTGACGGCTATGCGTCAGCCAGGTTCAACCTTCAAACTCTTTGTCTATACCGAGGCCATGAACCAGGGACTTACCCCTTGTGACCGTCGTGTTGACTCTTACTTCGCCATGAAAGTATGGGATCCTGCCTTGAAAAAAGAAACCACATGGGCACCTACCAACGCGAATGGTTATTTTACAGGTGACTCGATGCCATTAAAAGTTGCCTTTGCGCAGAGTATCAACTCTGTTGCTGTAAAGATTGGACAGGAAGTGGGTATCCATAATATTGTGAATACGGCACATAACATGGGTATAAAAAGTAAACTTGATCCCACCCCTTCATTGGCTTTAGGTTCCAGCGACGTGAATCTTCTGGAGTTGGTGAATAGTTATTGTACCATAGCCAATGACGGCAAGATGCATGAGCCAGTGCTGGTGGTACGAATTCTTGACAGGGACGGTAAGGAAATCTATGCAGGTCCCACAGAACAGCGTCAGGCCATCCCCTACAGAAGTGCCTATCTGATGCAGCAAATGTTATTAGGTGGATTACGTGAACGTGGTGGCACATCAATGAGTCTTTGGGGCTATGTAGGTGCCTACGATAAAGACACAGAATTTGGCGGAAAAACCGGTACGTCGAACAACCACTCTGATGCGTGGTTCGTGGGTGTCTCACCTAAACTCGTGGCAGGAGCCTGGGTTGGCGGCGAATATCGTTGTATCCATTTCCGAACAGGTCAGTTGGGCCAGGGTTCCCGTACGGCACTACCCATCTGCGGCTATTTCTTCCAGAGTGTTTTGGGTGATCCCAACTTTAAACAGTATCATGCCAAATTCGACAAGCCCAAAGATGAGAACATCCGTCAGGAGATGTACATGAACTGCGCATATTCTTACCATGTGGCTGACTCCGACTCGATAGGTATAGACTCATTGAATTACGAGGGTATTGACGAATATATCGAGTTGGACGAAGAAGGCAATCCCATTCAAAAAACCATTGAGCCTACTGAAAATCCTGAGACAAACCAGGAACCGTCAGAGGTTACTAATGGCGAAGCAACTAAGAACGACGAATAACAGAAAATGGAATTCGTCGATAAAAATGCCAGTTTCGTCGCCAAAAACAAACGATTGCACAAATATTTTGTTAATATTTGATAAATTTGCACATTGTGCGGGCGCACAGAGATAAGGGGTGAAAAATAGTTACCAAAAAGTTTGGCTGTTCAAAAAAAACTCCATATCTTTGCACCCGTTATCCTGAAAACAATCTTTTTACCTTAGGAAGCTAATACCTATTGAAGATAAGGAGCGATTGCTTGCGAAAGTCGTCGCTTTATTTTTGTCCATACGTGAAATAGTTAAATTTTCCTAAAACTAAATCACTATTCACTATTCACTATTCGCTTTTCACTTAAAATTAGTACCTTTGCACCCCGATTAGAGTCCGTGGGGGCTGAGTGAAGTGTGTACGAACGTACACCGCCTCGCGGAAAAAACCCTTTTATACAATAATAAATAATGTACGCAATTGTAGACATTCAGGGTCAGCAGTTTAAGGTGAAACAGGGTCAGAAACTTTTCGTTCACCACATTAAGGATGCCGAAGAAGGCAAGACTGTTGAATTTGACAAGGTGCTGCTCGTAGATGCTGACGGTGCAGTGACGGTAGGTGCTCCGACCGTAGAGGGAGCAAAAGTAGTATGTGAAGTTGTGAACCCGCTCGTGAAGGGCGACAAGGTGATTGTGTTCAAGATGAAGCGTCGCAAGGACTCTCGTAAGCGCAACGGTCATCGTGAGCAGTTCACACAGGTTGAAGTTAAATCAGTAATCGCTTAAAGTTAGGAGGACTTAGAAATGGCTCATAAAAAAGGTGTAGGTAGTTCTAAGAACGGTCGTGAGAGCGCTGCTCAGCGACTGGGCATTAAGATTTTTGGCGGTCAGCAGTGTTTGGCTGGTAACATCATCGTTCGCCAGCGTGGTACAAAGCACAATCCTGGTAACAACGTAGCCATCGGTAAGGATGACACTTTGTTCGCCCTCGTTGACGGAACAGTCAACTTCCACAAGGGCAAGCGCGACAAGAGCGTTGTTTCAGTGATTCCTAATGCTGAAGCCTAACATTTTCAAGTAAAAGAAACTTATTTCCAAACAAACAACAGAGTCCCACTCTCCTACGGAGAGCGGGATTTCTGCTTTTTTATAGGTATTTATTTTGCAGTATCAGCAAAAATAATTAATTTTGCAGGCTAGAAATGAATTCAAACAAATAAATACGTATTTAACATGTTAACACTCAAACTCATCAGTGAGCAAACTGAACGTGTGGTCAGTGGCTTGGAGAAGAAACATTTCCCCAATGCAAAGGAAGCCATTGATCAGGTACTGGCCGTTGACAAGAAACGTCGTGAGGCCCAACAAGAACTGGACAAAAGTCTGAATGAACAGAAGCAACTTTCTGGTCAGATTGGGCGTCTGATGAAAGAAGGCCAGAAAGATCAGGCTGAGCAGGTAAAACAACAGGTGGCCGAACTCAAAGAGAAGTCGAAGCAACTCGACGAGATGATGGCAAAGGCGCAGGAAGAGATGACCACCCTACTCTGCCAGATTCCGAATATCCCCTACGACGAGGTGCCCGAAGGCAAGGCTGCCGAAGATAACCATGTCGTCAAGTCAAACCTCCGCGAGTGTAAGGAGGGAGACACCGTTGGCAATTGGGATGTGAATCCTTCATTGGGTATCGCCAATCCCCTGCCCCATTGGGAACTTGCCAAGAAATACAACCTTATCGACTTCGATCTGGGTGTGAAGATCACTGGTGCTGGTTTTCCTGTCTATATCGGCAAGGGTGCCCAGTTACAGAGAGCATTGATTAATTTCTTCCTCGCAGAAGCCAACAAGGCTGGCTACACAGAGATTATGCCACCGACGGTGGTGAACGCTGCCTCGGGTTACGGCACAGGTCAGTTGCCAGATAAGGAAGGTCAGATGTACCACTGTGAGGTAGATGATTTCTATCTGATTCCTACTGCAGAGGTACCTGTGACGAATATTTACCGTGATGTCATCCTTGACGAGAAGGATCTGCCCATCAAGAATTGTGCCTATACAGAGTGTTTCCGCAGAGAGGCAGGATCGTATGGTAAGGATGTGCGTGGACTGAACCGTCTGCACGAGTTCTCGAAGATTGAGATTGTCCGTATCGACAAGCCTGAGCACTCTAAGGAAAGTCACAAGGAGATGCTGGCTCATGTGGAGGGACTGCTGAAGAAACTCGAACTGCCATATCGTATTCTGTTGCTCTGTGGTGGTGACCAGAGTTTTACTTCGGCCATCTGTTACGACTTCGAGGTGTATTCTGAGGCTCAGGGTCGTTGGCTTGAGGTTTCTTCAGTATCCAACTTCGATACCTATCAGGCCAACCGCCTGAAGTGCCGTTATCGTCCTGAGGGCAGCAAGAAACCTGAACTCTGCCATACTCTGAATGGCTCTGCTCTCGCTCTGCCTCGTATAGTGGCAGCCCTTCTGGAGAACAACCAGACCGAGAATGGTATCAAGATTCCCGCAGCCCTTGTGCCGTATTGCGGATTCGACATCATTGACTAATAAACAGAAGACTAAACAAATATGAACAAGATTGTAAGAAAAGAGCAGTTTTCAGAGAAAGTTTTTCTCTTTGAAATCGAGGCTCCGCTGATTGCAAAGAGCCGTAAGGCGGGTAATTTCGTGATCGTGCGTGTAGGCAAGAAAGGTGAGCGTATGCCACTGACTATCGCCGCTGCCGATATCGAAAAAGGAACCATCACACTGGTTGTCCAGATGGTTGGCCTCTCATCAAAGAAACTTTGTTCCCTCAATGTGGGCGACTATGTAACGGACGTAGTTGGTCCTCTTGGCAATCCCACGAAGATTGAGAAGTACGGTACCGTAGTCTGTGCCGGTGGTGGACTTGGTGTCGCTCCCATGCTGCCTATTATCCAGGCGTTGAAGGCTGCCGGTAACCGTGTCTTGTCTGTGATGGCAGGTCGTTCGAAGGATCTGATTATCTTAGAAGATAAGGTACGCGAGAGTTCTGACGAGGTGATCATCATGACCGATGACGGCTCGTATGGCGAGAAAGGTGTTGTAACCGTTGGTATGGAGAAGTTTTTCGAGCAGGAGCACGTCGACAAGGTCTTTGCCATTGGCCCTCCCATCATGATGAAGTTCTCCAACCTCACTGCCCAGAAGCATAACATTCCTTGTGAAGTATCGCTGAACACCATTATGGTGGATGGTACTGGTATGTGCGGTGCTTGCCGACTCACCATTGGCGGTAAGACGAAGTTCGTCTGTATTGACGGTCCTGAGTTTGATGGCGCCCTCGTCGACTGGGACGAGATGTTTAAGCGCATGGGTACCTTCAAGCGTGAGGAGCAGGAAGAACTAGCTCACTATGAGGAACACCTTGATTCTGTTTCCGGAGAATCCGGAAAGGCTGGAGAATCCGGAAAGACCACTGATGTCGCAATGGATGCAGCCCCCACAGAGGATAGTATCGAGGTTCTTACTGACCGCGATGCCGAGTGGCGTAAGGAACTGCGTGCCTCTATGAAACCCAAGGATCGCACACAGATAGAGCGTGTGGTGATGCCTGAACTCGATCCTGTCTATCGTGCAACTACCCGCACAGAGGAAGTCAACATCGGACTCACCAAGGAGATGGCAATGACAGAAGCCAAGCGTTGTCTCGACTGCGCCAAACCTTCATGTGTCGAAGGCTGTCCCGTGAATATTAATATCCCCTCATTCATCAAGAACATCGAGCGTGGTCAGTTCCTGGCTGCTGCCAAGGTGCTGAAGAATACCTCTGCGCTACCTGCTGTCTGTGGTCGTGTCTGTCCACAAGAGAAGCAGTGCGAGAGCAAGTGTATCCACCTGAAGATGAACGAGCCTGCTGTGGCCATTGGCTATTTGGAACGCTTCGCAGCCGACTTCGAGCGTGAGAGTGGTAATATCTCACTGCCTGAGATCGCACCTGCCAACGGTATCAAGATTGCCGTCGTAGGTTCTGGTCCTGCCGGTCTTTCCTTCGCTGGTGATATGGTGAAGAAGGGTTACGATGTGTATGTCTTCGAGGCTCTGCACGAGATTGGTGGTGTGCTGAAATATGGTATTCCCGAATTCCGTCTGCCGAATAAAATCGTGGACGTGGAGATTGAGAACCTCGCCAAGATGGGTGTCCATTTCCAGACTGACGTCATCGTAGGCAAGACCATCAGTGTGGAGCAACTCGAGGAGCAAGGCTTCAAGGGTATCTTCGTGGGTTCTGGCGCTGGTCTGCCAAACTTCATGAACATCCCTGGTGAGAACAGCATCAATATCATGTCATCCAACGAGTATCTGACCCGTGTAAACCTGATGGATGCAGCCAATCCTACTACTGATACACCGCTGAATCCCGCTAAGAGTGTCTTGGTTGTCGGTGGTGGTAATACCGCTATGGACTCTTGTCGTACTGCCAAGCGTCTGGGCGCAGAGGTAACGCTCGTTTATCGTCGTTCAGAAGTGGAAATGCCTGCCCGTCTGGAGGAGGTGAAGCACGCCAAGGAAGAAGGTATCAACTTCCTGACGCTGCACAATCCCATCGAGTATATCGCTGACGAGACAGGTGCCGTGAAACAGGCCGTACTGCAGGTCATGGAACTTGGTGAACCTGATGCATCAGGTCGTCGCAGTCCTGTTCCTGTTGAGGGCAAGACTGTGACGTTGAATGTTGATCAGGTCATCGTGGCAGTCGGTGTGTCTCCCAACCCACTCGTGCCGAAGTCTATCCAAGGTCTTGAATTGGGTCGCAAGAATACGATTGCCGTCAACGATGACATGCAGTCCTCTCGTGCCGAGATCTTCGCCGGTGGTGACATCGTACGTGGCGGTGCAACGGTGATCCTCGCTATGGGTGATGGCCGTCGTGCTGCCCTGAACATGGATAAGCATCTGCGTGGAGAAGCATAATTCAGAGATAGAGAGCCGTCGCCTGGAACACCGTTTGAAAGAACTATTCGTCAAGGCGATGGCTACTTATCATCTGATAGAGGATGATGACCGTATCCTCGTGGGACTGTCTGGTGGCAAGGACTCTCTCCTGCTACTCGAACTCTTAGCGAAGCGCGCAAAGATTAATCACCCACGATTCAAGGTCGAAGCGTTGCATGTGAGGATGGAGAATATCCATTACGAGACGGACACCACCTATCTGCAGCAGTTCTGCGATGACTTTGGTGTAAAGCTCCACGTGAGAACGACGCGCTTTGAGGTCGAGCCCTTACTGGACAATCCGGAACATCTGGTTCTTCCGGAATCCGCTGCCCGCCTCCGCAAGCAGAAGCAGCCTTGTTTTCTCTGCTCCTGGATGCGTCGTAAACAACTCTTCAACCTTGCACAGGAACTGGGTTGCAACAAGATTGCCCTCGGTCACCATCAGGACGACCTGATTCATACAGCATTGATGAATCTGACTTTCCAAGGAAGGTTCGATGCGATGCCTGCTCGTCTGAAGATGCGTAAGATGCCACTTACTATCATCCGTCCATTGTGTCTGATGCACGAGACCGATATCAAGGCTTTCGCAGAGATGAGAGGCTATCAGAAACAGACCAAGCGTTGTCCCTACGAAACCGACTCGCACCGAACGGATATCAAGCATCTTTACGACGCAATGGAACAGATGAATCCCGAGGCTCGATATAGCATTTGGAGAGCATTGAACGCTGCCAACAAACTGATTGAAGAATAAACTCGTAAATTGATGAGAATAAGGAATATAGCCATTATTACTCTTGCTATTCTCTTGCCCCTTTCCGTACAGGCACAGAAGAAGAAAAAGAAGGTTCGCAAAACAACTCCTGTAGTGGTTGTTGAAGAGCCTAAGGAAGACCCTCGTATCACGGAGATGCGAGAGGCAACCCAACAGATTGTTTTCATCGATTCTGTGGTTGTTGCCAAGAATCATTTCCTTTCTTCTATCCGCCTCAATCAGGAATCAGGCACGATTACCACTTACGACCAATTCTTCCGCAGTCAGGAGCACCCAGATGGGTATGTGTTCCTCAACGAGATGGGCAACAAGTGTTATTTCTCCAAAACAGACGACAACGGACAGACAGGTCTCTACACCAGTGATAAACTTGGTATGGAGTGGAGTGAGCCGTCGCCAGTCAAGGGTATCAGCGAGGGAATCACCGAAGCCAACTACCCCTTCATGATGACCGATGGTACCACCTTCTATTTTGCTGCCAAAGGTCAGGAAAGCATTGGTGGCTACGATATCTTCATGACGCGCTATGATTCTGACAACGGCCGGTTTCTGAAGCCAGAGAATATAGGCATGCCATTCAACTCGGAGGCCAACGACTATATGTATGTCATCGATGAGATCAGTAATATCGGTTATTTCGTCACAGATCGTCGCCAGCCTGCCGATACCGTCTGTGTCTATACCTTCATCCCTCCTACCTCCCGTCGTACTTATTCGCTTGACAGTTATTCCGATGAACAACTCCGTGCGTTTGCCGATATAAGTTGCATTGCCAACACATGGGGCAACGGCAGTGAGCGAAAACAAGCCCTGGAACGGTTGAAGAACATCAACTCCAACACCATTATTCAACAGCCGAATTCAGACTTGGAAATCATTATCAATGATCAAGTATCCTATACCTCCGTCCGTCAGTTCCGTAGTCCGGAGAGTCTGCCTCTTTACAATCAGTTGACAGATGCCAAAAAGAAATTGGCGGAGATCCAGAACACTTTGGAAAAATCAAGGACATACTATACCAAGGCAAATGCTGTAGACAAGAAGACGCTGCGTACGGAGATATTAGACGGAGAAGACGAAATTTTGCGCTTGACCTATCAGGTTAGTGACCTCGAAAAGCGCATCCGCAATGCAGAAAACAGAATTATAAACCCCTCAAAATAAAAAGCCTTATGAATAAAAAACATTTCCCGGAATCAGAACTGATTATCAATGCTGACGGTTCTTGTTTTCATCTCCATCTGAAACCGGAGCAGTTGGCCGACAAGGTTATCCTCGTAGGCGATCCTGCCCGTGTTGACACTGTCGCTGCGCATTTTGACTCAAAGGAGTGCGAGGTGTCGAGTCGTGAGTTCCATACCATCACCGGTATGTATAAGGGCAAGCGCATCACATGCCAGAGTCACGGTATAGGTTGCGACAATATCGATATTGTGGCTAATGAACTCGATACCCTTGCCAACATTGACTACGCCACACGCGAGGAAAAGGCAGAACATCGCACACTCACCATGGTTCGTATCGGCACCTGTGGTGGACTTCAACCTAACACTCCGACGGGTTGCTTCGTGGCATCAGTTAAGAGCATCGGCTTCGACGGTCTGTTGAACTACTATGCTGGCCGTAATCAAGTTTGTGACCTGAAACTCGAAGAGGCCTTCAAGCAGCATATGCAGTGGGATCCTATCAAGGGTTCGCCCTACGTATCAGTAGCCGATGCAGAATTGATCGATCGTATAGCCCAGGACGATATGGTACGCGGTTACACCATCTCATGCGGCGGCTTCTATGGTCCTCAGGGACGCCAACTTCGTGCCGACATCGCAGATCCCGACCAGAACAAGAAGATCGAAGCCTTCGAGTATGAGGACATGAAGATCTGCAACTTCGAGATGGAATCCTCCGCCCTCGCTGGTATGGCTTCGCTCTTGGGACATCGTGCCATGACGTGCTGTATGGTCATCGCCAACCGCTACGCCCAGAAGATGAACACCGAATACAAGAACTCTATTGACACGCTGATAGAAAAAGTTCTCGACCGTATTTAAATGAACGAAACGATCTGCGCCCTTGCAACTGCTCCTGGTGGTGCTCTCGGAATCATCCGAATCTCAGGCTCTCAATCGCTTGAGATTCTTTCTCGCGTCTTTTCTAAGAATCTCACCGTCGCCCTTCCCAACACCATCCATTACGGCCACATCAAGGACGGTGAAGATATTCTCGACGAGGTATTGGTGAGCATCTTCCGCGCTCCCCACTCTTACACTGGCGAAGACAGCGCAGAGATTTCTTGTCATGGCTCCCGTTATATATTAAATAAGGTATTGGAACTATTGATAAAACACGGCTGTCGAATGGCAGAGTCTGGCGAATATACTCAGCGTGCCTACCTCAATGGTAAGATGGACCTCTCACAAGCAGAAGCCGTGGCCGATCTTATTGCCTCTACCAACAAGGCTACCCACCAGATTGCGATGAGTCAACTACGAGGTCACTTCTCCTCTGCCCTCGCCCAACTTCGTGAACAGCTTCTAAAACTCACTTCATTACTCGAACTCGAACTCGACTTCTCCGACCACGAAGATCTTGAATTTGCCGACCGCAGTGAACTCCTCGAACTCACTCAAAAAATAGATAATCATATCACAAGTCTTGCCAATAGTTTTGAAATTGGCAACGTTCTCAAAAACGGCATTCCAGTGGCCATTATTGGTGCGCCAAACGTGGGTAAGAGTACCCTCCTCAACGCCTTGTTGGGCGAGGATCGTGCCATTGTCAGCGACCAACAAGGAACCACACGCGATGCCATCGAAGACACCATCCAGTTGGGCGGCATCACCTTCCGCTTCATCGATACTGCTGGTATTCGCCACACTGACGACCGGATTGAGCGCATGGGCATCGACCGTTCGATGGCTGCTGCCCAGCGTGCCCGTATCATCCTGATGATGACGGAGCCAGGCATCCCTTACCCAGACATCGAAGTCCGTGATGACCAGACCGTTATCCGTATCGAGAACAAAACAGAGTCCTTCCAAGCCAAGTATGGTGTGGGACTCGACCAATTGCGACAAGACCTCATAGATGCAGCCCCCAGGACTTCCGACACGGATGTCATCGTTACCAACGCCCGCCATTACGACGCCTTGCTCCGTGCCCACGACAGCATCCAGCGTGTCATCGATGGTTTGCAACAACAATTAAGCGGAGACCTACTTTCCGAAGACCTCCGCCAAGCCCTTGACATCCTCGCCGAAATCACCGGCGGACAGATCACCCCCCAGGAAACTCTCAACAATATTTTCCAGCACTTCTGCGTGGGCAAGTGACCCCTTATAAACAACTCTGAGCAACTTGGAGTAATTTGAACTAAGTCCCTCTAAATGAGGGACTTTTTGTATTTTAACACTTCAAGTTGCATATTTGTTTGTACCAGTTTTTCGAGCTATTTTTGCACAGTATTTCTACCACGAGTGTAAAACAGATAACAAAAACGCCCTTAAAAACGCGATATTTGGAACAAAGGTGATACACCATGAGAAAGTACCAAAACGCCATCGAAGGGACAGCCCATAAGAGGGAGACACAAGGAAAGTATTTTGATCTATTTCAACTGACGTTATTTATTTCTCTAACGCTTGTTAGGGCTTGGCTGGAACTGTAAGCCGAATGATGTTCAGCGAGTATGGAGGTACATCAAACTGAACGCTATTGTTCTCTGGGGAGAGTAACTGCTCCACAGGGTGAATGGTGGTAGGGGCATCGAGCGTGTTCTCTTCCATACCATCGTTGGCTGCCAAGCGTACTACTCGGGCTGATGCCGGTGTGAAATTCTTGAGGTTGACGTTGGCGGTTGTTGCGACATCGCTGGTATTTGCTACCTTTACGATAAGATCACCTGTGGCATCGTCGATAGTGGCAGACGAGAAGATTCCTTTCGTTTCATCATGCTTCAAGACCGTGTCGAAGACAAGTTCGTTGTCAAGCCATGCTTTCACGCTGTCGCCATTCACCTGCAGGGTAACATCGTACCAACGGCCTGCCTTTATACGTCCACGCTTACTGTCAGCCAGCAACTTGCCTC
>Ga0247609_10000177_pt1 | contig 92534 bp, 142 predicted proteins | sample 172DNAGHGlowgp2_FD_193487 | JGI IMG/M metagenome (GOLD analysis project Ga0247609, IMG submission 193487) | Sheep rumen microbial communities from Palmerston North, Manawatu-Wanganui, New Zealand - 1728 DNA GHGlow gp2 | ecosystem: Host-associated > Mammals > Digestive system > Stomach > Rumen ...
AATTGATGATAGTGATATGAGTAATGATACAGAAATGTATATATTCATAGATACAAAAATAAAAGAAGATGATTTTAACAATTATGATATGTTTGAATTGTATTTAAATGATTTTAAAAGTGAATGTGATGAATTTATTGAATTACTTGATAAATCTATTCCATTTGAACATTTAAATATGAGTTATATTTATATGGTAAATTGTTGTGAGTTACATTTTAGAATAAAAGAGTTGGATTTTTAAATAATAAACCGAAAGGTTTATATACTATGGTAACCAACATAATAATAGATGAATTAAAGTCATCAGAGAAAGGTGATAATTATGGAAATAATAGAAAAAATGATTAAAGATATTGAAGAATATTTTAGTAAAATTCATTTCAAAGTAATAGAATATACTGATAATACTATTACTTGTGAAAGAGATGATTTTGATTTAAGAATTTATGATTATATTGAAGAAGAATATAATCTGAATATAGAATGTGATTTAGGATTTGATACAATAACAATAATGTGGTGATAAGAATGAAAAATAAGCATGATGAAATAATTGATAAGATTACAGATATATCCGAAAAATATGAATTTGAATATTTAGACCAAGATGATGACATAAATGAATTGAAATTAGAATATGTTGGAGATGATTTAATTATCAAATATGAAGAGGATTTTGAAAGATATGAAGAATGGAGAGAAATATTAGATGAACAATCAAAAATAGTTGAAAGAGAATTTGAAAAAGCAATCAAAGAAATCAAAAAGAGTATTAATGTTAAAGAATATGTGTATGATGATTATGATTATCCATGCGTATACTTATATTATAATATATAGAACCGAAAGGTTTATATACTATGGTAACTAATATAATAATAGATAACATATTTGTTATCTTAAAATAAAAAAAGGTGTTGATTAAAAATGATAGAATTATATTTAGATGAAACTATGAGAGAACAATTAATAACATATGATTTTGAACATTCAGAAATATGTTATGATAATATAAAACAATATGTCAGAAATACTGAAAGTCAGATATTATATGATATTATTTATGATTTATTATATACTAACAAAAAGAGATTAGAAAAAATGGGATTTGAAAAAAAAGATTTAGAAATCATAAAAGAAAATGATGTGAATATAAAATTTACAAACAAAAGGAAATATTACATAAAAGAAATTAATTAAAATCAATAATTTAGAGATAAAAAAAGGTGTTGATTAAAAATGATAAAATTATATTTAGATAAACATATGAGAAATTTAATATTAGGTTATGAATTTGATTATAGAGAATATGATTTTGATGAGTTTTTATTTTATATTAGAAATTCAGAAAAATATATTTTAAAAAACATATTAGAAAATTTAGAATATTATGTATTAGAAAGATTTGGATTTGATGAAAAAACAATTGAAATAATCTATGAATGTGAATTTGAAGTTAGGTTTACAAATAAAAAAGGATATTATTTAAAAGGACATGAAAATATTGAATGGGTTGAATGTAATTTTGAAAATTTTGTAAAAAATTATTGTGGTTAAAAAAAATAAAAAATATGGAGTGATTTAGTATGATTGAATTATATTTAGATGAATGTATGAGAGAAAGATTGTTGAAATATGATATTGAAAGAAGTGAAATGACTTGTGATAATTGTATGTATTACATTAGTAATACTGAAAGTCAGATATTATTAGATATTATAGATAATCTTGATTTTGGAGATATTGACTTATTGAAAGAATTAGGATTTAAGGAAGAAGATATTGATTTGTTATTCAATTATGATATAACTATCAAATTTACAGATGAAGATGAGTATTATATCCATAAATGTGTGTAGGTGTTAAAAAATATTGAATATGAATTTAGAATTAAAATTAAAAGGTGTTGATTATGAGTTTAAAACAAGCATTTGAAGAAATTAAAAAACAAGATTTAGAAATTGTAAAAGAATGGTTAGAAGAAAACAAAAATGAGTTACATTACAATAAAGAAAAAGAAGTATGGTTAATTGATGGAGTGGAAATTGTTGATGAATTATGGTATGAACAAAAAACAAATCTTCATCCAAAGGTAATAATTAAAGATATTGAAAATATTATTGAAAAAAATATAATGAATACTGACAAAAATAAAAAAAATTATGCAAAAATTGTATTACTTGATGGTAATTGGGATTATGAAGTATATTATGATGAAATATATGATAATGAATATTATACTCTCATAGATAAGCAATTAATGGGAGCAAAAATTAGTGAGGAAATTAAATCAAATATTGAAGTTACTGATGTTCTTAAAGAAAATGCAAATGAATGTGATGATTTATGGGAAATGTTTGATGATGAATTTGTTGATGATTTACTTTCAGAAATAGATGGACATATAACAAACAAATTAAGAAATGAAATTGCAACATATACATTAGGAGAATTATTAGGGGGTTGGTAGAATGGATTGGTATGATATTACTTGGGAATTAAGACAAGATGAAATGATTAAATCTTGTGGTTGTGATGGATTAGTAGATAGTTATTATAGTTTGAAAGGATTATATCATATGTGGGAATTAGGAGTAGATTTAAAAAATGAGTTTATATTAGATGTTATAAATTCTGCTATTGATGGTAGGAATAGATATTGTGGATTAAATGGAGTAAAAAAATTAGAGTATGTAAAATTTGAAAATGGAGAATTTATTTGGAATAATGAATAATATTATGGTGATGATTTTATGAATTGGCAAGAAATAATTTGGGAATTACAACAAGATGAAGTAATAGATGCTTATCAGAATAATGATTTAAGAAATGCTTATTGTAGTTTGAAAGGATTATATTGTATAAGGGAATTAGATGTAGATTTAAAAGATGAGTTTATATTAGATGTTATAAATTCTGTAATTAGTGAAAGGAATATATATGGAAAAATAGATGGAGTAAAAGATTTGGAGTATGTAAAGATAGAAGATGGAGAATTTGTATGGGATAATGAATGTTATGTATAATGGAGTGATTTAATATGGGAATATATTTTAATATGGTGAATGGAAAAGGTGAAGAAATAATTTGTAATTGGAAAAAAATGATTGGAAAAATTGAAAGTAGAATATTAAAAGAAAAAGGAGAATTAATTGAATTAGAATTAGATAAAGAATATTATCTTGATATTCAAGATATTACAAGAATTATAGATTATTATGAAGAATTAATTGATGGATATACAGATAATATGTGTCTTGGAGATGTAGGAATTGTAAGGAATATATACTTACCAAATTTAAAAAAACAATTAGATAAAAAAGAACAAAAATACATAATTGTATGGAATTAATATATATGGAGTTTGATTTAAAATGAATTTTAATGAACAAAAAACTATGGTAATGTTAATTGATAATGTATTATCTAATATATATAATACTGATGATATGTTTAATATAGGATTTCGTTTGTGTGAAATTCTTGAATATAATAGTAAAAAATACAATATAAACAAATTAGAGTATAATGATTATATTGATGTTGAAGAAAAATTACAAAATTATTTAAGTGATATTGAAAAAAATTATAATGAAAAATTAGGTGGTTTAATGACTGGAAAATTAATTAGAGTATGTAAAAGATGTGGTTGTGAAGTTGTATATGATGATTTGGAAGATTTTGTAAGTAAGGATTATGATTGTGCTTGTCTTGTATGTGATGAAGATTTAGATTTATGGGAAACAGAATTAGTGCCAAAAGAAGAAGTAAAAATGTTTGTGAATGAAGAAGATAAAAATTATTATTTAAAGAATGGTTATTTACCATCAAAATTTGATAAAGTTACAGTATAAAATTCGGGGGAAAATTAATGATTATAGATGAAAAAATATATATATTTCCAAATGGAAATATGAGATTATTATCAAAAACAAGATATACTTATAAGATAGATGAAATAGAAAAAAAACTTAAAAAATGGTATTCTCTTCATCCGTATAGTAAAAAAATAAATGAAACAGTATTTTGTGGGGATTATAGGATAGACCAACAAAGACCACAACGAAATGTGTATAGTGAAGTATATTGGAAAATAATTAGTATAAGTGAAATGGAAAAAAGAGTATTAGATGAAACAGTAAAAAAAATAGAGAGTAATATTAATTATCCAACAGTTTATGATGATGGGAAAAATATATATTATGAAGAAACAATCCATTGTCCGAATTGTGGAAGAAGAAGAAAAGTATTAACAAGTAAAACAAATTGTGAATATTGTGGATTTGAATTTAGTAAAGGGGAACGATGTCCTAATTGTAATGATTTGAATTTAAAAAATTCTAATTATTGTATTCAATGTGGAAATAAATTAAAGGAGTAGATAAAATGAGTAATGAGAGTAAAATATTAGAACATATTAATAATATAATGAATTTAACAATGTATTGTAGTGAATGTGGTTCAAAAAATAGTAAAGAAAATAATTATTGTCTTAATTGTGGACATAAATTGAAAAGTATTTCTGAAAATGATGAATTGTATAGGAAATATTGTGTCTTTTGTGGAGAACAATTAAAAAAAGATGATGATTATTGTAGGTATTGTGGTAATAGTGTATCTTATGAAACAAGAAAGATAAAAATATGTTCTGTTTGTGGAGAATGGTGTGATGATGAAAGATATTGTTGGAATTGTGGGCATGATAATTCTAAAAATGTTCATATTCTAAAATTATTAAGTGAAAAAAAATGTCCGAATTGTAATTCTTACTATGATGGTTGTTATAGTTATTGTGATGATTGTGGAACAAAATTAATAAAAAAATAAAAAGTTAGGAGTGTTAAATATTTAAAAAGTTTGGAGGAATAATTATGAGTGTAAAATGTGAAGTTAAAGCAAGAGAAGATTTAGGTGATTATTGGGCAAAATTATCATTTTCTTGTAATGGAAAACCATTGGAGTTAGATGATGATTTAATGGAAGAATTATGTGAAGAGATTGATTTTACATATGGGCAAGAAGGAAATTATCTAATTAATGATAATACTTCATTGTTTTGTGAAATTTCAAGATACCATTGGGGTGTATTTGAATTTAATGATGAGTATTATAAAGAAGAAACCAAAGAAGTTATGGAAGAACATATTAGAAGTGCAGAGGAAATATTCAAAAAACAATTAGTTAGAAATCTTGGAATATATACTATTGCAAGTGAATTAGTGGCAAAAAAACTATTGGAGAATTATGAAATCGCAAGTGTTGATGATGGGAAAGTAGATAAAATTGCTTCATCTATTGAACAAATGTTTGAACAAATGGATTTGAATGAATTATATAATATGTCTGATGAAAAAGTTATAAAAATAATAATTGAAGAATTTATATAATAATTAAAATTTTCAAATAATATGGAGGTATTAAAAATGAGTAATTATAATCAATTAGTATTATGGATAGGTACAATTGTAGGTGAAGAAAATATTGAAGAATTTGAAAAATATTTTGAAGAACAATTTGGATTTAGAGTAAAATACTTTAAGGAATTTAAATTACTTAATGAATATGAAAATAATTGTGTATTATTTTATATTCATTCAGAAGATATTCCAAAGTTTAGTTTATTTAGAATACAAACAAATGATATGAAATGGTTTGAAGATTATGTTGAAAATAATATATCTGAAATTCCATCTGAAATTTTGGAATGGTATCCTAAATATATAAAAAATTATTTATAGTATTAAATTATAATATAAAATAGAGATTAAAAATAATGTTTGGGAGAATGGATGTGTTATTAAAAGAATAAATTTATTTAATTTATTTTATTAAATATTGTTTATTTTTTATCAACACCTTATAAATAATATTTTAAATCGGATTTGGAAGAACAAACTTTTAAGAAATACAACACCTTTGTTATTCTTTTTTTAATATATCCATTCTTCCAAATATTATTTTTTTTCTTCAATAAAAAAAAGTTATTTTTAAAAATTTTAGTTATTTTTTTTCTTCAAAATAAAAAGGAGTGTGAAGATTTTTAGATTATTCTTTCCATTTAAATCTATTGAAATCTTCATTTTGTTTTAATGATTGCAATGTATATGATAAAGAAAATTTAATTATATTTTCATAATTTTTTTCACCAGTATATTTTCCAATTTCTTTAATCCAATGATTATGTGAAAATTTTTGAATTTCTTTCATAATTTCATTGCTCTTATTTTTGATTTTAATTTTTCATTTTCACGATTTATTTTATTCATTATTTTTGTGCAATTTTCTGCTTCTTCATAATTATAGCACATTATTATTTCATCTGATAATTTGTCAAGTACATTTATTCCATCTTGATAATATCTGTCAATGTTGATTTTTTTAATTTTGACTTCATTTTTTTCTAACCATTTGATGTCTGCATCATAAAAAAATGTATTGTCTGATATAATGTTTTTATTATTTATAAAAATGGATAAAATTTCTCCATAAATCATGATTTTCACCTATTTTAATATGTTAAAATTGATTAAATTAATACTTATCAATAAAAGTACCAATTTAATCAATCATTTTTTTATTTTAATTGATATACCAATCAAAGTCCTTAATTTGATAATGTTTCATATAGATAACATTACCAAAATACATCATTCTTGAAACTCAATTTTTTTAATATTTTACCTATCTTCATACATTGCACATAATAAATCAAAATTATTACTAATAAAAGTAAAAATCTTACTATAAAATTTATATTCCAACTCACAAGATTTCAAAGTAACTTGTAAAGGTTTAAGTTTTAAATTAATAACACTATCCCTTTGAGTTTGATTAGTAACTTTTGCCAAACCATTACCTTCACGAAGTGCATTTTCTTCATTCCAATTAATACTAATTTGATAATCATCTTTCTTAAAATCATATCTTAATTTAGCATTAACATATTTCAAATGACTTTCCTTAACTAATTTTAACAATTCATCTAAATGAGATAAATAATATTCAATATCTTCAACATCAATATCTTCAATTAAATTTTTATTGTTTTTATCATTCTCAACATTGTTTTCTTCTTGGATTTTTTTAAAATCATCTAAACCCATAATAAATTCACCTCAAAATTTCCCATTTTTTGATATTACAAAATCAATTAAACTATCCAAATCCATTTCAATCATATTCATATCACAAATAATCATGAAAACTGATTTTGGAGTTATACATATAATTTCATAATCATAATATTGTAAACAATCACCTACATCTAATTGTTTAATTTTTTTAATGTATTTTTTACATATTTTATCCATATTAAATATAAGAAAAAGGAAAATTTATGAAAAATCATAAATTCCTTTTAATCTCTAAATATTAATTTCATGTCTATACCTATCTTTAAATTCTTGCAATTTCCCATCGTTCCATTGTTTTGTTTCACCATTGGAACTTCTTGATATGACTGGAAGATAATATCCAGTAATTCTATCATATACAATTAAATCTTCACTTCCACAAATTGGACATTTTGTAATATTATCATTAATTGTATATTGACATTCTTGACAATATGTGAATACTTTACTATATGCCCAAAATTTTGTATTAGTTTTAAGTATTTTTTGATTTAATTTCCATAATGCTTTTGCATCACTCCAAACTTCACCTAACCAAATATGTAATAAATTACCGGCATCAGTCAATGGATGGAATTTATCTGCATTCTTAATATGTTTAATAATATTACTTTCATCATTAACTGGAATATGAGTAGAATTTGTTAAATATGGACTATCTTTTGTACCTTGAACAGTAATATCATCATACTTTTGTTTATTTAATTTACCAAATCTGAAACTGGTACTTTCTGCCGGAGAACCAATTACACTCCATCTCCAACCATCTCTTTCTTTAAACTCATCTTTTTTTTGATTGATAAATTTAACAATTTCATAACCTAATTCATCATCTTCTGCAAGACTTTTGCCATTTAATTCTATTTGTGCTTCATTTAAACCACAAAAACCAATAGTATAAGTACATCTATCAAGGTCATATAATTGTTCACCAGTTTCTTTGTCTTTCTGTAATAAGAAATCAGACATATGATATTCATAAATGATTTTTTCAACTTCACTTCTACGATGTTTCAAAGTCTTATAAATCACTTCACAATAATAATCTAACTTATTATAAAAATTATCCATATCCTCTGACTCATAAGCAATCAAAGGTAAGTTAATTGTAGTATACATAAAGTTCCCAGTATTACAACAATCTTTACTATAATCATTGAAATAATTCATAGGAAGAGCAGTGCGACAATTTTCTGAATGAATTCCACCTAAACCACAAACATAATTATGATTATTTTCAATACTTAAATCATAAACCATTTCAGTATTATCAACTAATTCAATTGATTTAATTTTGGTTTTATTTTTAGGATTATAATTTAAACCAAAAGAAATTCTATAATTAACTCTCCAATTACCACTATCACCTATTCTATTATCTACATAAATAGTAGATTGTCTACCAATATAAGATAATGCATATAATACATCAATTACTAATGGTAAATCACTACAACTCCAATCCCATCTATACTTACTACCTTTTCTACCATCAAACATTAATCCTTTAATAATATTTGAAATAACATTTTTATCATGCCATACCCAATATGGAAAATGTTTAATACCATTTATATCATAACATAAATTACATTTATCTCTTAATTCTTTATTTTTTACATAGATGGTATATGAATCATCTTTTCTATCATGAATTTCATAATCATAATTATTTTTTTTACATAATTCAATAATTTGATTATATTTCCATTTTTGTTTAATATGAAATTCAATTATATTACTACTTCTACCACGAATTCTATTTTTATCTCTAACATATCCATCTGCTAAAAAAACACCTATAAATTCAGATTCAAAATCATCATAAGGAATATATGGTTTTTCAATATAATTATATAATTCCATACCTATTTCTAAATCTTCACTTTTCACAATTCCTTTATTAGTAGGCAATTTATGATTTTCAGTAACTTTAAATTGATAATTATTATCAAGAGTAATTTTAAATACATTTGATGGAGCATTTTTAGGAATAATATTATATATTTTATTCCATTCTTTTGACCCATCTTTTGCATAAGTCATAACTGTATCACCAATAGATAATTGTTGTGGATATTTAAATCCTTTATCTGTCATAACTGGGGTATCAGAAGTCAAAGCACCCATTACAGTTCTTTCAATCTCTTGACAATTAACATAATATAAAGTCGGATTATTAGCACCTAACTCATGTAATAATTTACAATTACCTTCATATTTATCTAAATCACCTTCACGAAGATTGAATAAAATATTTGGGAAACGATGCCATCTACCTTGACCATCTTTCTCTTCTGAAACTTCTAATACTGCACGAAATATCATATCTGCTTCCTCTTGATAATCTTTATAAGTTCCAACTGTTACACCACCAAAACTAACTGCCGGTTCATCTCTTAATACTGGTGGACAAGATAAATCCAATGCAATACTACTAAATAATATTTGTCCACCTCTGCAAACAAGACTCATATTACAATTATACATGAAACCTTGAATTGCTTGTTTTATCCGATGATAAGGTAATCCTTTTGCAAAAGGAGAAAGTAATGTATTGAAATTCACATATCCTTGACCACCACTAAAAACAGTAGCACCCGCCATAAATGCTTGTAAAAGATGATTTAACAAAACCTCTAAACTTTTTGCCGGTTTTGCAACACTTCCCATAACTCCTTTTCCATCAATCATTAATCCATTACGAGCAAAGAATCTTAAATCATAATTCATACAATTTTGGGTTAATACGAATCCATTGATTCCCGCAAGATAGTTATGATTATCTTCAATAGTTAAATTATAAACTGCTTGTGTGCCAGTATATTCTATGCTTTTTACTCTTAATTCACTTATTTCTTTATACTTCTTCATATTAGGATTTGCTTTTTCAATTATTGGAATAAATCTATTACAAATATTCATAGATAATAATACTCTTAAAAGTTTTTCTCCAAATGAAGAACTATTATATGCATCTTTATGATTAGGATTATCAAATTCAGTAATATTAATAGAACCTCTTATACCAACATTTAATAAACATAATTGATATAAATCAAAAATACTTTTATTTGTATTTGTGAAATTTAATCGTAGTACATTATTAATATCTAATCTGATATGACCATCACTATTAATCAATCCCTCTAATATTCCAGTTAAATTATACTTGGAAGTGTATTTTTTAATTAATTCATTTTTACTTAATTGAGGATATATTTTATCTTTAAGATAAAATAAATATGAATACCCAGTATCATAATGATTAGATTCTTTTTCAGTATATGTGAAATCAATATTTAATCTTTCTAATAAGTCATATAAATATTGTGCTTTATCTTTTTTACTAAAACTAAACTTCACATTACCTTTATTTGATATATACCCATCACCTAAAAAGAATCCAAATAAAGCACTTTCATTATAATTATCCATTTCATTATTTGTAAATTCATGTAAATCTGTAATATTACATAATCTTAAATCTTTATAATTATTAAATTCAGATACTTTAATATCATATTGTTTTTGTGGTTTATTCTGATGAGATTTGATAAATTTATGGTCATATGTACATTCAATACTATATCCTTTACCAAAAGTAATTAGATATGTTTCTTCTGATGGACTGGATAAATAAGCATTTTCTATTTTTTTCCATTCCATACTATTAGTTTTAATATTTAAACTCGGCACATAATAAGTTTTATCAGTTAAAAACATTTCTTCTACAAATTCTTTTATTGTTGTATAAGAAATATTGTTACTCTCATCTTTGATAACTATATTATTATTTCCACTTAAACAGTTTGGTCTTGTGTTAAAAAATTCAAGGTCATGATGATGCAAGTATCCATTTATATGTGCTTCACTACATTCTGATGGCATTTTCAATAAAGCATATTCTTTTGCAATACTGTCATATGCATATTTACTAACCATTTCGGGATTATATCCAATATTTGCATTATCTTGACAACCAAACTTAACTAATTCTTCAAAATCAGAAACACTCATTCCTAATTTTCTACTTTTCTTCTCTTCTTCAATATACCCTTTACTAATTAATTGTTGATTGATTAATGCACGAATTGTTGAAGTAGAAATTTCACTTTCATTATATTTATTTTTCAAAGCATGAATTACATTATTTTGGATTTTACTTGCTTCTTCTTTATCCAAATTAGTTTCTTCCATTATTTTATAAGTAATTCTCTTTGGTTGAAATGGTTCTAAATCACCATATTTGTTCATAACAAATTTAATTTCCATCATTCACCTCCATATGCTTTGTTATTTTGATATGAACCATCGTATTGACTTGCAGTTCCATCATTTTCATAAGTAACTGCTTGAATAATTCTTTCATTTGCACCAATAATAATTGGAACATTTCTATTCGTATTATATAAACCCATCATTAATCTACCATTAAAACCATTATCTCCAATTGCAGAAATTAATAATAAACCACAACGAGCAAATGTGCTTCTAATAGCATAAGTTTGAGTATATCCATTTGGAATTTTAATATCCCTATCAGTTTTAACAAAATAATATTTCATAGGTTCTAATAGATAAACTGGTTTTTCATCTAAATAACTAATTTCTAATTCATCAAGATTTGGTAAAATTTTTTCATCTTCAATACAACCTAAAAATCTATTAGGATAATCATCTTCATTTTGAAAAATACTACCCACTCTCAAATCAATACCATTTTCTTGCACATCATCGGCAAAATCCGGAAACAATTTAATTAAATTTTCTCTTCCAACAATCATTTTTTAATCCACCATTTTTTTTACTAAATATATTGCTAATAAAATACATATTACTACTGGTATCCAAAAAACCAAATGCATTATTAATACTGTCCACATTCAAACACCTTTTAAATACCTATTAAAATTGTATTGTCCATCTTCACTTATCCTTTTTACTATAAATTCCTCTCCTTCCTTAAAATCTGATTGAAACCATTTTTTAATATCAATAATATGATAATAACCTCTATTAATCTTACGATACTCACAAGACATATGAGATTCAAAATCATCCATTGGAGATATATTGAAATATAAACTGGATAAGACTTTACATTTATCTGTTATCATTTTCTAAAACATTCCTACGAAGAATAATACTAATATGTTCTAATTTTAAAGACAAATTCCAAACTTCATCTTCATTATCATAATTAGTATTAATTATCGAGTTCATCAATTCATTTTTTTCATTTTCTTTAAAAAATTTATTATTTCGACTCATAAAACATTCATCTTCTTCCTAAATTATTCATTATTTTCTATTCTTGGTGCAAGAAGATAGTTTACTACAATATTATTTGTTTCAATTTCTACCAACATTGGATATTCATTGCCCATTTTTATTTTCAAATTATCTGAACTTAATTTTGTATTAAATATCTTCATTAACCAATCAATACCATATGTTGCAGAACAATTACCAATTGATTCATTTAATTGGAATTCATTTTTATATTTCCCAAAACTACCCTCACAACTTAAAACTAACCAATTATCTGCACAAGTAAATTTTAATCTATCTGAATACAAATCTGCATCTTTCAAACTATTATTAATAGAATCAAAATCAAATTCAAACTCAACAGTAAAATTCATATTTGGAATTTCTCTTGAATTATCATCTATATCAATTTGTGTAATTGAAAATGTTCTTGTATTCTCATTTTTAAAAACAATATCAAATGTAGAATTATCTGCTTTAAATAATAAACAATCTTTTTTATTACCTCTTTTTAGAACTTTAACTAATTCATTTAAATCAATATATAAAGACATTAAATTATTAATTTCATATTCATCAAAAGATGCTTTTGGAATCTTACAAGCAAAAAAACATATATGACTCCTATCCAAAGCATTGAATTTCAATCCCTCCGGATTACATTCAATTACTATTTCATCAATAATTTCATTAATATTAGTAAAAATGTTTTTTAAAACACTCCAATCTTCCAATTTAAATTGTAATATTTTAAACACCCCTACCATTAATAATTAATCTTTTTTGTACACTATCTTTGATATATTTCGGACAATATTTATTCTTCAAAATTGATTTAAACGATGAGTCAATTAAATAATTTTTACAATAATCATCTTCATGCCTCATACCCCTACCAACAGTTTGAATTGTTTTACGAATAGTTTCTAATAAATACCATGTGTAATCTGCTTTTTGCCTTGCTTTAATTTGTTTATCTGCAAGACTTGGATATGGACATTTCAACAATATTTGAAATCTAATATCATCATCGGGCAAATTCAATCCCTCTTCAAGACTATAAGCAACAATAACTCCATTATCACTATCTTTTAACTCTTGAATTGCAATTTCTTTCTCATAACTATTTTCATAAGTAATAAATCTACCATAATCCCAACAATTTTCAAGAATTTTATTTGCAAATTCTCTACTATTACAATGAATAATGCCTTTATCATTCATATGAGTTGTTAGAATTTCATCAATTTCTTTGTATGCTTTTGGCAAAGTATTATTTTTTTCTTTATAAGTTAATTTTCCACAATATTTAGGAATCAAAGGATTATTATTAACAACATCAAAAGAAGATTCTTGTTGAATATAATAAACTTCATCTTCACTTAAACCAAGATATTTAGCAAAATTTTTATAATCAACAATACTTCCACTCATTAACAAATGATATTGTGCTTTATCTAATAAATATGGTTTAACATAATTATGAACATCAATAGGTTTAATAGTAATTTTTTTCCCACGAGTATCATCAACAATATCTACAAACCATATTTTCGGATTTTCTTTTATTTCAGATAACCTATCTTCAATCTTATCAATCATATGAGTCATCTCACTCATCTGATTTTTACTGAAATATATTTCATGTGAATCATAAACAGTATATCCCTCTGTATTGTTTTTGACAAGTATATCTTTAATCTCATTTAATCGATTAACCCAATATCTAATAGTAGTGTTTTTCTCATAAAAATCTTCATTTTCAAGAAACACCCCATATTCGCCCAATATTGATTCAGATAAAGTAATACTAACACGATTCATAATTTTAGTATCAATATTATGTGCTTCATCACAAATCATTAATTTTCTATTTTTATAATGGTTTGGAAAATCACTTAATAAAACATCATAATTTAAAATACAAACATCACTATTAACTGCATTTAATTTTTGTTCCCAATAAGGACAAGTACCTTCAAAACAACCAATATCCCAATCTTCTACATTATGTAATCCCCATTTACATCGGAATTGCTTATCGGTTGTAATTCTACATTCTCCTTTATTACAAGAATCATGATTTAATCTACATTCAAAATTACCTCTTCCTTTCCCAACTTGGTAATCAATATTAAATTTATTGAACAACAATGACTCTTCATAGTATTGATTTTGTAACATTTTTGTACTACTTAATAAATAAGCAGAATAATCCTCATTAACATTAAAATAATCAATAACTGTACGAGCAATTGCAGATTTACCACTACCAGTTGAAGCATCTAAAATCACATATTTATACCCTTTTTCAATAGCAGTAATAATTTTATCAATAGATTCTCTTTGCCCAGTTTTAAATGATTCAAATGGAAAATACTCCAATAATATATCATTTTGCATACATTCACCTTTTCATTTCTTTTATTATCCTTTCTTCTGCATTAAGATAATCCTCAATTAATTTTTTATTATCATGAATTTCTTCAACCATTTTTCCAATAGTATTACGATGTTTTGGAAAATAAATTACATCTAAAACAGAATCAACTCCATATTCATCCAAATTATTTTCAATTTCTTTCCATTGAGAAATATAATCATATAATTGTTTATTCTCTTTTTCTAACTGAACTCTTTTATTTTCAAGTTTTTCTAATCTTTTAGAAAAAGGTTTAATTAAAATACAGTTATCTTTATGAGAACAATAAGTACAATCACCCTCATTACTATAATTACACCCTTTCACTAATTTTTTAGAGTTAGATTGTAATATACAATTATTTTCACACTTATCAAATAATTTACACTTATTTGTACAAATTACTTGATAAGGATTATATTTCTTGGACATTTTCATCAATTATTTCATAATTTGGATATAAAAACTCAAGAAAAGTATCAAATTTCACATACATTCTTGTACCTTTTACACCATTAACAGTTACAAAACCATAATTCCACCCTAATAGTTCACTAACACTCTTTAAATTAGAAGCACTTGAAATTTCAAGATTATCAAATAACTCTTTGATTAAAAGAGTATTAAAATTAACATATAACTCTCCATCATTTTTGTTATTTAAATTGATAAAAGGAATTAAATGTTGATTAATAACTGAAAATGTCCTATTTTTGAAATCATCCATATCAGATAATTCAGTCGGAGAATAATCATCTAATTTCTTTTCAGAATATTTAAAATCATGTTCTTGAACATATTCAGTTAAATTAATTTTCCTATTAAACTTATCATTAATAAGATTTAATAAAAAGTTTCTAATTTCTTCAATCTCTTGATACTCTTTATCTTCATCTGAACTTAATGATTCATCATAGTATAGTAACCATTTAGGTGGTTGTTTCCCAATAAATTCATATGCTTTAATTATAAAATAATTACCCAAATCATCCCAGTCTTTATCTAACAATTCCGGATTATCGCAAATAATACGAGCAGAATAATTACTCAAACCATGCAATTTCATTAACATTGATTTTTTTGGTTTATCAATATTAAATTTTTTATTGAATTTTTTTTGAGAAGTTTTATCTTTTTTCTCATCATGAGTAAATGCAATCGGAACAAATCTTCTAATTAACCCATCATCAGATGGTAATTTATGATTTGCAGTAAATACAACTGGTGCATATGCCGGTTTTCTAATAAACTTATTACCTTGTTGTCTTGACCTTGAAATAGGTGATTGAACACAAGATTTAAGCATTTCAACAACATTTTTCTTTTTTAAAGCACCACCCGGTTCATTAACTAATAATGGTAAAGAAGATTGCATTAATTGTTCACCTATTCTAAATTCAGTATTAAAACTACTTCCTTCTAAATTATTCTCAATTGTTGGATATGACCATAAATAAAGAATAATTTTTCCCAAAGTAGTTTTACCACTTCCCGCTTTACCATATAAAAACAAATAAGGTAAAAAATCACTACCTTTTTGCTTTCGAGCAAAACTAAAAGCACTAACTAAACCCCATTTAATTCCAGTACCTAATTTATATTTAGATTTGCCAAAATAAATTGCAAGTTTATCAATAATATCTAATGCTTCTGACACTTCGTTTTTTGTAGGTTCATGTAAATCATAATTAACAATTATCTTATCTTCTTTTTCATTATAATAAAAACCATCTTCTTCAATATAATCTCTTATTATAGCCAAATCATAAATAATACTTATATTGATGATTGCAGAAAGAGTATCATCTAATTTTTGTTTATTTAATACCCATCCAGTTTCTTTTAATTCTGAACTTAATTCAGAAATAGTTTTTTTTTCAATCACTAATGGTTTTTTAGTAAATGAATTTTTCCAAGATGTTGTAAAACTCCTCCCTACAATTGGATTATCATGAATAATTATTGTATCGGGATATGCATTTATTACTTTTATCCAAGAATCATTTTTACTTTTTGAAGAAATTTTATGTTGTCGAACATTATAATTTTTAGAATCCATAACAACATAATTATCAGAATCTAAATCTAATTTATACTCAACATCATTTTCATAGTTTCGTAAAATTTTAGATAAAGGATTTATTATTTCTAATATTTCATAATCTTCAAAATATTTTGCTAATACTTGTTTTTCCAAATCAATAAATCCATTATTATATTGAACTTTTTCAAGATATACATCATTCAAATAATTCTTAAAAAAATTCCATTTATATGATTCTTCAGAACAAATATTATTGTAAACTCCTTCAATAATATATTCAACAACTTCCGGATTTGTATTTCTTTGATAAAACTCTGAAATCAAAGATTTAAGAATTATTTCTTCATCATAATTGGAAATATGAATATCAACTGTTAAAATATTTGATATATCTTCAATAGTTTTATTATGTTCATTTTTTTCAATTTCTGTTAAAGATTCATTATTATCAATATCCTTTGATTTAAGCATATTCCCCATTTCCTTCTATAAAAAAATAAAAGAAATTAGAATATCTTATTTGATATTAATAATTTCAAATGTAGGATACTCATCATCAGTTGCTTTAACTTTAATAGTTATTTCATCTTGTTCGGCAAGAGTATCTAAATATCCTTTTACAGAAACATTTTTTAAACAATTAACTGGGTTACCATCTTTATCAAAAATGTTTTTCATTCCAACTAATTTGAGAATACTGAATATTGCATTGTAAGTATTTCTTTCATATTTGTTGTCTTTAAATACATTAGTTAATGGGTATCCATCCGGTGTCCAACCAGTTGGTTTTGGGATTTGGCAGTAGAATTTTACTTTAATTGGAAGTCCATCATCTGCTTGGGAAAGAATAAAAAATCTCATACTGTCAGATTTGTATTCTTCTTCTGCTACAAAAGTCATAGCAACTGGTTTACCAGTAATTTCATCACCATCTGCTAATTCATCTAATGTAACTTCTTCGTAGCCACCTAAATCATAGTATTTTTCATCACTTACTTCATAGCCAAATTCGGCAAATTCTTTAAGACTCATTCTTAATCATCTCCATTTACTATTTTAGTATTAATAATTTCCTTTTTAGGAATATTATTATTTAATTCAACATCTTTCTTGGATTCCATTGTGTTTTTTAAGGAATATTCATCCGGCATTTCTTCTTCAATGTATATTCCAGTAACACCCTCTCCAAGTCTACAAACTTCTTTTTCTGCAACTTTACGAATCATTGCAGATTTATTTGATTTCCAAACTGATTTTTTCTTATCATATTCATCAGTTTGAACAAATATAAAAAGTGGTTCTAATCCATGATACTTTAAACTTGCCCATGCACCAATACATTCACCTCTGTCTTTAATTCCATGACTATGAGTAAATGAATCTAATTCACCATTCACCCATGACACATTAAAATTATCGTTTTCATAAACTGCACTACTTTGTAACTTTTCAAAAGCCGGATTGTTTTTGGCAATTCTAACATATCCATCTCTTGCAGTCATAATTGTTGGTCTACCATCAATTTTAGTAAACCAAATTTCTTTTCTGAATGGGTCTAAACCATAATTTTGAGCAACTTTTAAAAACATTAGCAATTCACTTCTGTTTGCCTTTTGGGCAACAGTATCACTAATTGCTTGAACCATTTCCTCATCATAAATTGCTAAAACATTCCCATTCTCTTCACTCTTGATAATTATTTCATCAGTTAAATTCTTCTTTTTACTTTTTTTAGGTTTTGGAGTAACAGTTACCATATTAACTCTCCTTTGAAATTATTTGAGTTATATCAGATTTTGATAACCCAACGATATTTTTCTTGAATTTAGAAGCCGGTACATTTCTTTCAATATACCCATTATTCATTCTAAATGAATATTCTTTATCTTCTTTTTCAATAGTTTCAACTAACTTTTTAGATAAATCTATTAATTCATCACTAACATTTATTAATCCAATCATAAGACCACACACCTAAATTATTTTTTTGATGAAATTTCCAATTTTTGAAATCAGTATATTTCACCTATATTTATGTTGTTTTAAGTAGTATATAAAGTTATCTGTATGTGCTTTTCTCTCTTATTGGAAAAATGTCAAATGAGGCATGACTTGTAAATAAGTATTTTTAATACTTTCTTTATTAAATAACTCTTCACTTTCACCTACATAAAATTTATCAGTATTAATTGAAGATGCATGACCTTCCATCAATAAACTAATATCTCTATTAGTAGTATATGCACGAAGTGTACTAATAAACCTATGTCTTAAACTATGAGGATGAAATCTTGGAATAGATTCTTTTCTTTGTTTCCATTCTTTTCTACTAATTTTGTGATTTTTAAATAACTCATCTAATTCATTTTCTTTATGTTGTTTTAATAATTTATTTTTATTAAAAAACATAACTGAAATACTTTTTTCATCAAATTTTCCAATATAATTTCGTTTTCTACTACTAAACAAAGGACATTCTCCATCTAATACTAAATCATCACCATATTCTTTATTATGTCTTTCAATACTTTTCATTCTTAATTTTAAACTTTGAATGAGTAAATTAGATGCTTCTGTACTACAACATACTTTACATGGTAATCCAGTTTTTTTAGTTTTATTTGGAATAAACTCAAAATAAGGTATCATATTTTGTGGTGCTTTTTCCAAAAATTCTTCAACAGATACTGCATCAACATAATCACAACAAGCATAAATAAGACAATCTATTGTAAATTCATGAACTAAATCATATCTTCTAACTCCAGTTGAAGCCATAAAAGTAATTAATGCTTGATGATGAATATTTGAATTATTTAAAATAAATCTAATATCATCAGTTGTTATCAATTGAACTTTACTTTGTGTCTGTTCTGATTTAAAAACAACTTTTGGAGTTTCAATATTACTTTTTTTTAATATTACTAATAATTGCTTTATTTTTAAATTTATTGTACTTTTTTTATTATTTTTTTCGACAAGATAATTTGTAAATATACGAATATAATCATTAATTAAACTATCATTAGGATTATATCTTATAATATCTGTTCCATTAATGATTTTATCTCTTTGAAGTTCTTTAACTTCTTTAACTATATCTGAATATGGTTTTCCTATACAATTGCAGAATTGTTTTATTACTGAATAATATGTTGCAACTGAATATGGACTTAATTCATTTTTATCAATTATTTTTAATACTTCTATATCTTCATCAACATTATATGTTTTTGCATCATACATAAAATATCACCTATTATATGTATATATAGGTTATTATATATAAATGTATTTATTTATGGGAAGAAATAAGATATGATGTATAGAATTATATCTATACTATTTTGTATTGTATTAGATGTTAATAAGATATAAATATTGTGATATTTTGTGTTGTGAATTTACCAACACTAAAAAAAAGATTATTGTTCGAGAAAACCCGAACAAAAATTAAAATTATTTAAATTTCATCTTCAATTACTTCTTCATCTTCTTCAATAACATCAGATTCCATTTCACATTGACAATTTTCATGAGAAACACAATCTGCAATAGTTTTAATATTTTGCCTATTATTATTCAAGAATTTAAAGAAATTTGGATAATATGCATTAACAATACTAAATGTTAATCCAATAACTGCACCAATTACAATTGCTACTTGAGAAGTTCCTCCAAGAGAATCAATAATTGCTCCTCCACCAAGTGTACTAAACACAAACATTATAATTGTGGTTATATTACCAATAATTACTTCATTTTCACTCATTTTAACTTTTTACCTCTAAAATTTTATTCTAAATAAACATTATCAACAATTGCACCTATATTAAATGCTAAAACTATCCAAAATAAAATAAATAACAAATCAGATAATTCTATATTAACAATGCCTACAACAAAACTAATATTATATACTAATAAAATTAATTGTAGTATAATTATTCCAATAAGAACAATTATACACATTTTATCAAATTCTTCAAACTTCATAACTATTTATCTTATGTTCTTGTTGTGAAATAATTACTATACACATATGCTTGACTGGTATCATTTTCCCTATCCATTCTATAACCAATACTTAAACTTGTTTCTGTTAAGTTTGGAGTATATCGAATAGTTACTGGTGTATCATAAGCAATAGGATATTCAAAGACTATTTTATTTTTCTGATAATCAACAGTAAAATCAATATCTTCAACTAATTCATCTCTTGTTAAAGTATCTTCATCATCCCACAAAACAACTTCACGAAGATTATCTCTTGGTGCTACTTTTGTAGTATATTCTATTTTTCCATCGGCATTCATATACTCTTCACTAACAACAAATGTTTCTGTCCACATATCCATTTTCAATGGGAAATCTTTACTTGTTAAATCTCTTATCCATAATGGGTTATAAGTAATTAATAATTCACAACTACTTAAATTATTTCTCATACTGGATTTAGGAATTAATGATTTAGTATTATAATCAACAGTATAATTCATATGTTCGATATAAGCAGTATCTCTTAAATTAATAACTAATTGTATAATGTTACCGGTGTAACCATCTTCTGTAACATCTTCTGCTCCTTCTACAACATTTCCATCAAGAGTTCCATCTAATGCTTTGAAACATTTGATATTACCATCATCTCCAAGAACAATGTGCTTTTGCATATTAGCACCATTCAAGTTAAATATAATACCTTTTTTATCTTGGGTGAAAGCATAATCTTTATCAGATGAAAATCCAGTTTGCCTACTTGTCCAATCAGTAACATAAGTATAATTCTCATCATATTCCAAAACAGTTTCAATAACTCCCTCTTGTTTATCATCTTCATTTTGAGGTTCTTGGAATACAATATTAATTAAATCAGAATTTACTTCTCTATTTAATTTTAAAATATACTCTGTATTCGGTGGATTATAATTACTTTCTTCAAAATCTTCTACATCAATTATTGCTTCACCTAATATTTTATTACAAGATAATAAAGGATATGCCGGATAATGTAATAATTCTATTTTATCAAAGTATTCAAAGTATTTTTCATGGTTTGATGGATAACTACTGATAATATAAACTGGTGGTTCTAATGTTTTTAAGAATGCTCTAAATTCATAATCTTTCTGAATTTCTTCTCTAAAAGCATCATCATCACTAAATTCACTTTTTTGAGCAGTAGGATAAAATGCTCTATAATAATCCCATAAATCTTCAATAGTATCTTTACGAATACTTATTGTTTGTTGTGCTTCAACTTCTTTAATAATATCAATCTTAACATCTGCACCATCTTCTTGTTCATAATCTGCATTCACTTCTGACCAAATACAAGCCGGTAACATTGTTTCAGACTCTGGACAATAAGGTAATGAACGAATATATGCTTTTCGTGTAGCAGTTGTTTCAACAAGGAAATGAACAGAACGAAGAGTAGGAGTTTTATATTTATTAGTGTTTTTTAAATTACATCTCACAACAATAAATGTAGGTTTATCTTGAGATAAATCATAATCTCCCGCACCATTATTTACATCACCAATCATATGGTTATTGTTGAAATTATCCCCATCATAACTAATATCCCATAATATTTCACACTCTTCCGGTACATCACCACAACCTCTTTCATCGATTGTTAATTTAGTAATTGGATTGGTTGCCGGTATATTAAAGTAAAGATAATGGTCACCCACATTATAAATTGGTGTTTCAACAGTAGTTGGTTCATATCCAATTAACTTTTTACCACTTTTTGGTTTGGTTTTAATTTTAGTTTTTGTTGGTTGAACATAAACTTCAAAACCAAAAGCAATTGGCATAGTAGATTTACTTGCATTTAATTTACCATAAGCATTTTTATCATATCTTAACCATGTTTTACCATTGTCTAATGATTGGAAAGCATATCCATAATAATATGAACCTTTCATATAATTAGTATAACAAGTTCTTGGCCAACCGGCGATACGATAACAAGCACCTTCATGTGATAATGGACTTCTCATAACAATAGCATACTTATGACCTTTTGTAACCATTGCTTTCTTTTTAAATTTGAATGTTCTGATGTGAGCACCACTATAAGCATTTGAATCAGTAAAACTTTCTTCTACTCTTGCAATCGGCCCTCCATATGGCACACCTTTTTTTGTTTTCCAAATTTCACAACTGAAAGGTGATGCAGTTTTTTTGTTGGATTCTGTAATTACATTAAGATTGACTTTTGTGATATATCCAGTATGTCGAGCAGTAAATGTTTGGGCTCTGCATTTTGTTGGTATTCCTTCGGTATATGGTTTCTTTTTCCATTTTGATTTGATATTATAATTTTTGTTTTTATCAAATCCCACATACCACCAACCATTTGGTTTCATAGCACCATAAGGCCCGTAACAGTAACTATCTTTTTTAGGACTCCCAACTTTTTTGGTTGTTTGAATTGTAGTTGATTTTTTTTCCGGTGAATAGATTGGTTGGCTTTTATCTTCTACTTCGGTTGGTTCTACATCTTCATGAATACGAACATATCCATTTTCTTCATTATCTGTAACAAGAATATCAACATCTTCACTTCTATTAAAATCAATTATTGATTCATCATTATAATAAATAGTACCATTTATATCAATAACATCATCATCTTTTGTATTGAAATTTATACCAAAATTATAATCTCCACCATTATCAAATTTATAGCATTTTTTACCATCTTTTTCACTTGCTACATATCCAAAACTTTTAATTTCATTTTCAAAGTTTGGTGGATGGAATCTTTTTCTTGATTCGGGGTCAGTTAAATCTAAAAGAATCCTTATTTGTTGATATAAATATTCATCATTTTTACAGAATTGTTTAAGGATTTCTTCAGTAACTTTTTTCTTATTACCAAATGTTTCCAACCCTAAATTTTTATATCTTGCCGGACATTTAGTCTTTGCCATTATTTAACAATTTCTCCTATATTTTTTTATTGTAATTTAAACACATATTCTAATATAATATTAGTTCCAAATGGAAGATTGTATGGTGCATGAATATCATGACTTACTAATCTTCCCCAATTTGTTTTTACACCTATTTCAGTTGTTCCATCTAAATATTCTTTTTCAATTTCATATTTCATTACCAATTCAGTTGATTTTAATACAAAATCTTCTATTTTACATTCTTTTGAAGGATTGTATAATTCAGTATCATATTCTGATGGTTTTGATGTATTTTCATCAATGAAATTACATCTTCCAATACATATTTTATCCAATTTTTCATAAAAATCAACAAAATTTTCACCATCAAATTTGTATTGTTTATTCGTATCTTTATCAATGAAATTTACATTTTCATCATAACTCCCATCATTATTATCTAATTTTACTTCATAAGTGTCATCAACATTATGTTGATTATAAAAGTCATTATCATAATAATAACCTAATTCAATTCTATAATCATCATTGTCATGATACCATTTTTCTAAAAAGAATTCATAACCTTTTTTTGTAATTAAATTATGATTTGTTATTTTTACTGAATATACATCAAACATTGTATAAATGTTATATTGTATATTATATTCTCCAATTATATTCATACAGTTAATTCCTCCATTGTTAATGGTAATTTTCTTTTTAATTTGAAATCTTTGAACATGAATGGTTCATTTCGATAAATTTTTATTTCAAAAGAATTATCAGATTTATTCATGAATGGAATTCTATAATAATACCCATTTTCACCAATTTCTAAATAATCTTTGAAGTCATTTAAGATTAATTTTTCTTTACTTGCAGTATTATCCTCATTAAATACTAACATTAAAATTTCTATATTAAAATCATTTATAACATTATATTCATCAATGTAAAATGGTTTAAATAATATTTCATATTCACCTTTTTTAACATATTTATTAAATTTATAAATATGTTCATAATGATTATCTGTTAAAGTATCAACATTAATTTCATCTTCTGCAGATACAATACCACTTTCCACATCTAACCAATTATCAAAGTAAATATTTGTTTGAGTATCTAATTTCATATCATTACTTTCAGTAGTATCATTAAGCACAAAATTGAAAAATCCTTTTTTTGCGAGAGGTAAACTACGATTTAAAATATTTCCAAAAATATTTAAATTATCATATCTGATATTACTTGGAATTTCAGTATAATCTGCATATAAATCATAAACACAACTATTATAATCAGTTGTTGTTCTCATATACTCACTATCTAAATGATTAACTGTTACTCTTTGTAATGTTATATCACTTATTTGGAATTCGGATTCAGATTCAAGAACTATTTCAACATTTTGTGCAGTAGGTAAAGTTAAGAAATTAGTACAAATATATTCACATAATATACCCCATTCATCATTATAATTAGTATATACTAATTCATTATATTCATTAATTTCATCATAATCTTCTCTTAAAGGCACATACTCTTCAACTTCTCTAATATCTCCATTATTATTTTTATAAATAACTCTTAATTTTAAATCAGTTTCGGGATATTCTTTAACACAAAAACGAAGTTGATAACGAGTATTTGGAACTACTTTTAACGAATTAGTTAATTTTATTTGATAATCAGAATTAATTCTTTCTGCAAGATACCAATTAAATTTCCTTGAAGCAGACTCATATTTAATAACATATTCATCATTTTCATTAATATAATAATCATAATCAATTCTTACAAGAGTACCATTTATATCTCTAATATAATTATCATTCTCATCAACTAATATACCATTTCTATTATGACTGTATTCTTGAGGAGTTATGATTGATTTAAATTTTGGTTTTTCAAGATTTGATTCTTCTGTTTTAATTTCATAATCTGAATTATTATAAAATGATTCAACTTTATTTTTACTTAATTCATTAATGTATTTGTAATCATCTGCATCAAGAGTTTTCATATAACTGTAATTTTGTTCTGCGATAATTACTTTACGATTTACTAATTCAGAATCTATATGGAAATATTTCCATAATTCAAGACATGGGAAATATATTTTATTATAATTATTTATATAATATTCTAATCTTTTTTGATAATGATAATCATCTTCATTTAATGTATTACAAAATGTAGGATATGTTTTTGAGTAAAAATCAATTTCTTCTTCTTTTGATTCAAATTGTGGTTGTGTAAAAACATGGCGAGGAACATTATAAAAAGTACCAAGTACATCTAATGATATATCATGATAAAATATATTATCTTCACATACATATCTTTTCATTAATGTTTTATCATAATATGAATCATATGGATGAAGAGAATCATAATAAGTAACTTTTAAATCATAATTATTCTTTAATTCTACAAAATTACCGTTTTTATCAAATATTTTATCTTCATCTTTTATTTCATATCTCCATACATACTTATTCACATCAAGGTCTATCTCTTCAATATTATCAGTATCTTTTAAAAATGGATAATATACTTGATTATCATTGTAATTATAGATATGTGCAAACTTATCACTTATCTGTTTACTATCATATCCAAAATTTTCAATAACGAAATCTGCAATATATATAGGTGAATCATCTTTAAATATTTCAATTAATTTAATTCCAAATTGATGAACACGAAAAGTTAAATAATCCTTATTATTTATTGTTTCTAATTCAATATTTAAATTATCATATGTTCTTTCATTTGCATCAATAATATTATTATTATTATAATCTATAAAGTCAATTTCCGGAAATCCTTTGAGAAAATGATAATCATCCCATGTCCACACTTCTAAAACATACTTATCATTACTTATAATAGGAGTTATATCTTCTTGTTCTACTAATGGGATTCTTACAGTATCATTTGAAGCAACATCTGTAAATAAATAATAATAATCATCATCATTACCATCAACAATGATTTTTTCATCATTATCATTAATATAATAATATTCGGAAATTTCTATTTCTTCATCATTCTCATTTGTTTCAATTGATACATCAGAATTTACCCAAATAAGTTTATCATCATCAACTTCTTTGAATTTCCCATCTTCCATGACACCATACTTCTTTAAATTAATATCATAATATAAAGTATAATTATCAGATATTTTTGAAAATGTCCATTCAAATTTTCCATTATTATCATTGCTTGGATTTATTATTTGTTTATATTTCAATGTATTTGTATTAATAGTTTCAATCAAAGGAATCTTTGAAGAAATATCACTTCCAACAATTTCTGAAGAGATATAATAATGATTATTATTTATTAAAATTTTATCATTATTTTCATCAATAAAATAATATGTCAATATATCATTAGAATTTTCACAATAAATTTTATCAACTTTGTGGATATAATCACTTCTAATTTTTTCAAAATTCTTTCCATTATAAACATAATAATTATTATCAGAAATATTATGACATAATGTAAAATTATTTTCATTATTAGAAATAGTCAATAAATATTTATCATCAACTATATCATATTCATTTAAAACATTAAAGTTATTTTCTGCAATAAATTTATTTATAATATCTGTTCCAGTAATATCTTCATAAACAATATGTCTGAAAAAATGAGAATAATTATCTATGAATGATTCACTATGAATAAGAGAAGTTTGTGGAACTTCATTTTCATCCACTTCCATATAATTATCTTCATATTTATAATACTTTTTAGTGATTAAATCATAATAATATTTACCATTTTCACCTTGAATAATATTTTTATATTCATCACCAAGACTAATAGATGGTTCTTGATAAGAAAAATCTTCCTCATTAACATCAAAAGAATTATCAGTAATTACTTTTGAATGATTTTCATAAAATTCATTATTATGATAATAACCATTCACAACATCATAATTATTAACAATATGATTATCTTTTATTGTAGGATTTTTATAAATATTAACCCATTTTAATCTTGGAACATTAACAGTAAATTCAACTTCCCATTTATAAGGTTCAGTTTGAGTTTTATTAATCTGTAATGGTTTATTAAGTAATCTACTCCAATCAACAGTTTTAATTTTATGCCTAATATCTCTTTGTTGATGATTAAGTATACTTAAATGTTTACTAAAATTACTATCTTCATTTTTATCAAGCCAATGGGGAAATAATTTCTTTGACTCTTCTAACATATCCCATTTCATAAATATCACTCAATACTTACATTTACATCTCTACAAACACATATACTTTCATCATCTATTTTAATATGAGCATTATAATCACTAATACTTTCATCTATACCATTAATAATTATTTTAGAAATAGAAGCATTATCTTTAAAAGCAGTTAATTTTATAACACTACCATAAATATCAATATCTGCATCAATTTCAAAATGAGATTTCTTTGAATGGAAAATAGTTTCATCATCTTGAATAAATTCTACAAGATACCCATCATTATCACTTTCAAAACTTGTAGCATTATTAATTAATAACACATCACTTTGACAAGCATCACCATAATCACCGACTAACTTGTTATTAAACACATCCATTGTTGGAGATGAATGAGTTTTAATTTCTTTATCTTCATCAACATAAACAATAGGTGAAAATTCATATGCATAAATACTTTCATCAAAATTTTTAACAGTATTACTGAAATCAATACTTTTTAATTGAGGAACTTCTTGCAATATAAATACTGCACATTGTAAAGGAATAAAATCTTCACCAATTAATAGACCAGTATAATACTCTCCATTGTTTCGGTAACCACCATCAATATAGATTTTTATTGCATTACTTACTTTCTGTTTTATTAATTCTTTTTCTTTGTAAGAATAATCTTCTATACTATCAATGGAAATATTTCCAATTGCATTAACATCAATAACTTTTCTATTTGCCCCAGTTACAAAAACATCATCATCAAATAATTCAACATTATATAATAATCTTTCAGTAACATCATTAATAATCCAATCATCTGATGGGTCTATAATAACTTTAACTGTTCCAGTTCCATCCCATTTAGGAACAAGTCTATAAGATTCAATACCATCATAGAATGCAAAGAATAATTCATATGCTTCTTTTGTTCCTTTTATATGACTATATGGCCAATTACGAATTAATTCACGATATTCATCATCTGAATACTCACTTCTCCCACCATAACTACCTTTTGGATTAGTTACACTCACATTAGCATTTAAATTATTACTACTTCTTTCAATATAATTTAAAGTATATCTTCCAACATGAGTATTATATCCACCATCTACTGATAATGCTCCAACATTTACACTTGTTCTTCCTTTAATTATTGTACCAGTTTCGATTGTATAATATGATGTACCATTTCCATCACTCACAATAGTTCCTTGTGGAATTCTTATATCAGTATCCATAGCAGAATTAACTTCAAATCTCAAAGTAACACTACTTTTTCTTGCTTGTGGTCTGCTAATTCCAACTTTTGCACCAAGAATATCTAAATCTTTACCAACTGCTTTATCTAAATCATTACTATTATATAATTTAGTCATTTCTTCATAGAATTCACCAGTTTGCATAGCATAAACAGACAAGAACAAAATATACATATTCTCAATATCTTCTCTGTTATTAATATAATCAAGAAAATGCTCATCACTACTGATTAACTCATATTGATAAGCATCTTGAAGCATTTCTTTGAAAATTTGGTCAAAATCTTTTTCACGATAATTAACACTTCTCATAATTATTTAATTTATCCTATATATACCCAATACCCAGCAATGTTTGCTTTTGTCTTTGTTCCATTATAACACCATATTTGGAAATATCCATTTTTAGATTCATTTGTGGCTAATCTTGCATCACGATTTAATGTATTATTATTACAACCTACAAAAATCCTTCCCTCTCTTGCAATTGGAAGATTTATATCAATATACTCATAATCATTTGCACCAACGGATTTATTGAAATAACCAGTATAAATACTTAAATTTGTGACATTACCTAAACCAATTTGAGATTTTGTTACTGCATGAGGATTACTTTTATTTGATGTATGTGAAGATAATTGTGTTTTATCTGCTTTTAAATCAATAGTATCATTAAGTGAACGAACCTCATCAACACTATGAGTATGAGAAATATTAGATTTATTTCCCAATATTCCTATAATTTCATTAAATTTATTATTTATTATATTATTAGATACTGGATTTTGACTATTTTTCAATGTATTATCAATCACATATTCATCTTTATTTAATTTTTTATCAACTTCAGAATCTAATCTATTAATATTAACTTTAATTAAAGATTTTAAATATTTAATTAATCTTTTTGTTGTAGAAATATTAATTTTACCATTATTTTCTTCTAATTGATATGTACTAATATCATTTTCAGTAAAATCATCTTCCCCACTTATCTCATCTTCATTATTAATATTATTTATTTTATTATAAAAATAACCACTTAATTTCAATGAATAAACACTACCTCTATCTTCCGGTTGAGGAACACCAGTAGTATCATATTCTACTTCAATTTCATCATTATATCCCATGTCTTATTTTTACTCCTTTAATATTCATTATCAAATAAATCTATATGATAATATAAATGACCATCATCAAAATCTATTTCAAATAAACCATTATCACCATCATCAATTAAAAAATGAACTTCATTTTCATTATCTGTATTTAATTGAACATTACCAGTATTTATAGAACGAGAAAAAGATAAAATTAATCCACTACCATCATTTTTCCATGAATATGCATCATAGTATTTTTTATTTGTTCCCTCAATATAATGATTAGTTGGGATTAAATATAATTTCCTTTTTTCATTTTCATCATATTCCAATTTGTTATGTATATCTTTTGTATATTCATTAATATCTTCTATTGGAATAAAATTAGATAATACTATATTTTCAACAAATACATAATCAGACAATAATTCACCTAATCTAAATTTATCTCTACTATTACCTAATGAATCTTCAACATATAATATTTGTTTATCTATCACATCAACATCTTCATCATATTCATCTTTAATTGTTTTATAAGTATATCTTGATTTAATATAATATGCCACACTCTCAATATCTACAATTTTACTAATTGATGGATTATATAAACTATTTCCTTTAAATACAAACATTACTTGAGTATGTACACTTAATCCTTTTGGTGGAATAGTTACTGATGCAACACCATCATAATTTGTTGCTTCTGTTATACCATAAAATTTAAAATCAGAATCATTATCATTTTTGATATAAATATAAATAACCTCTCCCTCTATAACTGCACCATATTCATTTTTTAAAGTACATTCTACAAATAAAGGATTTGAAACACTTGTATAAGCATGATTATATCTTATATCTAATACACTACTATTCCTATTTGAATCAGTATCAAGATAAAATTCACCATCAACAATTGAATTAGTAATACTTATAACTTTAAATACTACTTTATACATATAAGGATTATCTGCAACATCATATACTTCTAATGATTCCACACTATATATTCTTCTCATACGATTTAAACAATCAATGAAAAATTGTTTAATTTTATATTTAGTATTTGTTCCTTTATTTTTTTTAAGTAATGAATATGATTCATTACCAAATTCAGTATAAATAGGATTTCCAGTACGATTAAGATAATTCCAACTTGTTAAACAAGCAACAATAATTCCTACTTGTAAACTATGTAATCCTTTCGCACTTACAATATCCCCATCAACAATATCTAAATATGGATTATTCTGATAATTTTTACTTATTTCATCTTGTCCAAACCATAAATCCCATGACCCACCACTTCTTCTAACTAATCCTATATCGTGATGTAATGTTTTATACTCTTCAATATAAGCAGATGGAACTTCCTCTCTTTCAAACATAATTATTTTAATCTTTTTCTATTGTACAAACTCATCATCAGTTTCGTTAATATTATATTTATTTCTTAATTCATTTAATTGGATTTGTAATTCTAATACATCATCAGTTAATCCATCTTTTTCATATGCTCTTGTAACCATTTTTTGTGCAAAACTAATAATCTTTTTTTGAATGTTTCTACGAATATTCATTTTATATTTATCCTTAATTGTTATATAATTACTTTTTTGTCACAATCCAAATACTTTTAACACCAGTCTTATTATTAATATATGTTTTTTCTAAATCATAACTTCTCCATTGCAAATGACCACAATAACCAGTAGATGAACATTTACTACCAAGACTATTTAACACTCTAATTTGTTTTTTTGATGTGTCAATTTTATCAAAACATTCATAATGTCCAAATACTTTACTCCCTCTTTTCTCACCACTATCTTCATAACCAATATGTGTTCCAACTGCTATATTAGATTTACACATTAATTTTCCTATTGCAGTGAATTGAGCAACAGTTGAAGTTCCAAAATCAGATAAATATTTCTGTTCAACTTTTAATTTAATACCTTCTTTACGAGCAATATACTCCAAAGCAGTTCTTAAACCACTTGGGTCAGTACCACTACTTGTTGTACCGGCCAATTTTGCAATATCACTTTGACTATACTTGGTAATACCAAATTTCTTTAACATTTGATGAACCATATTCGGCCCACAATGATGATTAGTGATTTGACCTAATTTACCTACACCTTGTTCAGTATAATGAGGTTTACTTGTATATGGATTAGTACAATTAGATTTACTTGTTGGGGAACTTGTTTTTTTTACATTTGTGGTTTTTTTAGTTTGTTTTTTAATTGTTTCACTTGTTTTAAATCCACATGATGTAGGTAATCTACCATTCTTATCATAGAATACTAATATTTTAGCAAAACTATAAATAAATACTCTTTGTTTTATTTTTTTATTTTTTCCAGTTAAGTAATTTGGTAATCTCCTACTATTTTTTGGTTTCATGAATGTAATTAAATTTTTTGCTAATGATTTATATTCATTAGTAGTTAATGATAAATTAACTGTTTCACCAGTAGGTGAAGGTGCTTTACTCATTTTTATTAATTCAACATCTTTTTTAGGATTAATTATTGCATTAGTCATGAGATAAGCACAAGTTGGATAATTATACTCAACTTTATCAACAGTTACTGTTTTAGGAAGTTCACCTTCTTCCTCAACATAATTTTTTATTTTTTCAGATATTTTTATAATTGTTTTAAATTTAATCATAATTATTTTTTCTCTTAAACTTCTTGTCCACTTTTATTATACCATTTATCAAAAAGTAATATGTTTGAATTTGGGAAATATATCTTTAAATTAAGATAAATATCCTCACCAGTAGTATTTACTTGGTAATTAACATTATAAGTATAATTTTTTTGTGAAATTGTAGTTGTAAATGATTCATATCCATCTGCCCCTATATCATCATAAGGACGATAATAAAAACCTCCTTCCATTCTCAAGCCAAATACATTTGTTTCAAAAATAAATTCTACACTATTAGGAGATGTAGAATATCTTCTTGTACTAACTACAGATATTTCTATGAGATTACTAAAACATTTTATAATATTATATAATGCACTATTTGATAAATATTGATTATTATTATTTGTTAATGTAGATACTTTATTTGAAATATTTTCTTTTGAAGATAAAGCAGTAGTTACTGCATTTGTTGTTGGATAAGTAGTAGAATTACTATTATTTAAAGTATTTACTTTATTAGATGAATTTTCTTTTGTATTATCTATCATTTCTAAATTATTAGATAATGATGTCATACCTTCATAAACAATCTTATTTTGTATTGGATTTATACTTGTACTACTCCATTCTGAATCTACTATTGTTTGTAAATCTGATATATCCCCTATAAGCATATATACAGACCCACTCCATCGATAACTATTACCAGTTCCAGTATCTAAATAAATCTTACTTTTTTGTTCTATTAAATTCGATTCTGATGAATTTGATGGTGTAAAAGTTTGTCCATCTTGACTCATAGTTCCTTCAATCACATCATCAATATGAGTTGGCAATTGACTTGATGGAATTTTACCGGCATCGTTCAATTGAGCAATACCATTAGGTTCACCTAATTTATTAATCACATTATTTTCAAATAATGTATCAACATCACTCATACTATAAAATTGTCCACGAGTACCTCTTGTTAATAATTTCAAGAATACATCTTTCTCATCTTCTGAAAGTTGTTCTGATTGTGAAACTTCAATTTTTAATTCATCAATGACATTATAATTCATTTCATAATCATTACTACTGATTAATTTAATAGGTACTGTATTTGCTTTTTTACATAAGTAAATATTATAATGCATTATTTCATTGTCATCAAGACCATGATTATTATATAAGTAAAGAGCATTTTTTTCCAATGGAACACTTGCATAATCATCATTACCATCTAAAACAAGATTACCATCATCATCATAATATTTACAAGTATTAACTAACACATTATTATCATCAAGATATATACTTGATTTTGGGTCATCTTCACAAATATAATATTTAATATCACCCTCAATCTCATCAAAGAAATTCTTAAATTTCTCATCATTCGGATTAGCAGATACTAATGTATCAACAATATGTGGAGAAATATCTGAAACTAATTTACCATATCCTTCATTATCATTATAAATATAAGCAGTAACATCACTAATGAAACTGGATTCGGCATATTGAAGATTACCATTTTCATCTATTAATTCTCCTTGTTCATTAGTGAAATGTCCTTCACTATCTATCCATATTGGTTTATATTCATATCCATATACTGCTTCATCAAAAGGTTCACCTTGAACATCAGTAGGATTAAATTCTTCATCTAAAATATATCCTTCTTCATTACATATTTCACCATTTAAGTCAAGATAATATTGTCTAATATCACCAGTTCCTTTTAATGTTACAAATTTATCGTTTTGTTTATCATATTTGAGGTCAGTATAAGATGGTGTACTTCCTTTATCTCCTTTTTCACCTTTTTCACCTTGAATGCCTCTAACATTACCTATATCAATTCTATTGTTCATGATTATATTATTTTCCTTAATATTTATTTTATGTTTAAATTTGGATTTAACTATTTATGGGTTAATAGGATATTCAAGTACAATAATTGTATCTCCCCATACTTTAAGCACATCAGATTTACCAATAACTATATCATTACCCCTATTAGTAAGTTCATTATCATAATAACCAAATGCTATCATTCCAGTTGTTGAATCATCATTGTTAAGAGTAATCTGATTCCATGAAAATTGTCCATCTGGTGTAATATTCCCAGTTGTTGAATCAATATTGAATACTGCAAATGATGAAGTTAATGGTAATTTTGTTCTTGTAATTATATCTGTTTCTAATGATTCAATAAATGACAATGGAATATTATCATTAGGATTTGGATATGTATTTATTAATGTATTCATACTTGCTACTGTTAATTTTTTATATTTTAATACAGTTGGTACAACTTTAGGTATTCCTTTAGATAAAGTTACAACAATATCTATATAATCAACTGATGTGTCAATATCAATTGGGTCATCACTATTAATTGCATATTGTGGTATTGGGTTATTTTCATCAGTATCTAAATAGAAATACACATCTGATTGAGAATATTTCTCTTCTTCAGTATGTATAGATGGAAAACCAGTATTAACTTTTACTTGAATTGTACCATTACTATTTGTATATACAGTTGATTCACTATAATTTTTATCAGTTACTTTACATTCTAAATTAGATATTGGATTTCCATCAGTATCAATATAAGTAACATATGCAGTCCAACTGTTAGATTGAATATCTTCTGAACTTGGTTCAATAATATATACATCTTGATTTTCAATCACATCAAACTCTACAAAATTAATAACTCCATTATCAATAATATTTACTGATAATGTGTATCCTTCCCCATTTGGTATATTTAAAAATTCAAACACATAATAATCAATATTATCAATAGTTTCAGAATAATGATTTATACAATGATATTCATCACCATATTTAATACTCAAATAAGCAATTAATCCCCTATATGATTTAGATATACTACCTTCACTTTCAAATCTTCCTTGTGGCACTTTTAGAGTAATAATACGAACATTTTTCTTATTAGCATTTTCTAATAATAAATTTTCAAATTCATCTAATCTTGAAATAATTTCAGTATCATCGTAATTACTTAAATTTGCTAATTTGTTTTTTTCATTAGTAGTATAATCTTCGGTACTTAATCCTTTACCAGTTATAGTATTAACTTTACTATCTAAATAAGTATCAACTTCTCTTTTAGTATAATATCCACTTAAACTTTGATGTTCTTGTAAATATTTATTATCAGATTCTGATTTAGTATAATAATCATCTAAACTTTGATGTTCATTAATAAACCCAACATCATTAACTAAATCAGATACATTAACTGGAATACTTTCCCTTATATCATTATGTGATTCAAAATCATTATCATGAATAATTATTTTTTCATCAACTTCAAGATGAGTAGCATAATCTTCATGTTCATGAAAACTTGGATTAAATTCTAATGGAACATTCTTCAAATCAGAATACTCACCACTCAACCCTACATTACTTATCTCTGATTTATTTATTTTATGCCTTAATCTCTCATTAAGTTCATGTAAAATATCTTTTGAATATTCTTCATCAAGAGAAGATAAATCTTGTGTATATCCACTTGTGAATAATTTAACTTTTAATTCATTAGTTGTAATTCTATAATTATCATTAACCCCATAAACACTAACATAGAAATGTTTATTTTTCACAACTGGATATGGAACAACAATACCTTTTTCTTTATCATAACTAAATTGGAATGTTTCATTATCTTCATTTTTAAGAAGAACAAATATATCCATATTATTCCAATCAACTGTTCTAAAATCAAATTTTAATCTAATATAATTATCTGATTGAGATACAAGATATTTATGTTCTATCTTAATTAATTTTTGATTTTCAACTTTAAAATTCAAATCCATTATTTTTTAATTCACCTTAATTCTTTTGTCTTATAATTAGTAATATTGAAAATAATAATATCCATACTGGATTACCAGTTTTATTAGATTTATTCAAATAAATTTTTTCATTATTTTTTATTTTTTTTATTATTTTTTTATTTTCAAATGTGAAATTTATACTTTGATTAAAATTAGAATTATTTATATTTATTTGAGTATTATTTGATGAAATATTATTATTTTGGATAATATTATTTGTAATATTCATTAAATCGAATTGGTAAGCAAAATAATTTTGATGATGTTCATATTCTGATAAGAATATTCTAAAACTATATTTTAATCCAGTAGTATCATTTAATTTAATAATTCCATCATTTGGATAATGTTTTGGATTTTCTTTAATATAATCAACAAGAGATTGATTTATTCTCCAACTATGGAAATTATCAGAAAATGTCCAAATATAATGTTGTGTAACTATTTTATCTTTAATAGCAATATCATGATAATCAATAAAGAATGTTTTTAAATAATCACCAATATATTCACCAGTATTACTCAATGCATAATCCATACTCACAACATAAAATTTATCACCTTTAACTGCTTCTTTTTCCCCATATTCCAAACAATACCCATTATAATCATTACTGAAACTTGTATTAAAATGACCATCTTCATCTGCAATAACAATTTCATCATATACTGGTTCTTGAATTAAAGTAGTATTATATTCAATTGTATTATTTCCGGCAGTTACACATGGAAAAACTAAAAATAAAATTAAAATAATGAAAAATATTTTCTTAATATACATAGTTATTTTCTGTTTTTAATAATTATTTTCTCTTCAAATTCATTTATAATACATTTATTGTTTTGTAAATAATTACATTTACTTATATCTCCATTGTGCCATTCCTTATAGCAACAACCATCACATTGATTAGTTTTATTGTTTTTCATTGTTATGCAGTCCTTTTCTTTAATAACACACTAATAACTTGTAAAAGATATTATGTTTGATTGAGCAGTCATTGTTGGGAATTTAATATAACTATCAGTTGCAACATCATAATATATGAGTATTAATACACTATTTTGATAATTACTACTTAAATCAACACTAATACTGGCTCTTGCTTGTTGAACTATTATACTCCCAGTTTCACCATTTAAACCATAGAACTCACCACTTTCCATTTCATCGCCACTTATTCTTGCAAATTCAACAAATTCTAATAAATCATCATCATTTATGGAATTATAAGCACTTTCATACTCTTCAACTGTTGTTACTTGATAATTTGGAAACAAGGCAAAATATACTTCTACATTATAATTTAGAATAGAGTTCCTTAAATTTGGAAATACAGTATTTATTGATAATGGTTGCTCCAATAAAGTCCCACTACTGCTTTTCTGATACCAATACTTATTATTATCCAAGCAAAGTATACTTTCAACTTCTTTGTTGTTGAGTATTACACTTGAAACATTATCAAAAATCCCCATACTTATCTAACTTCCAGTATATTTTAATAATTTAATTGTTTCGCTTGTACTGTCTGTATAATTGATTTGCAAGTTCACAATGCTCACATTATTAATATCAGAGTAATTATGTGTATGTGATGTTACACTTCCATTAGTTACTGTGAATGTTGATGTTGTATTGTCTGTATATGTGATTGTGTATGTGTCTACAAGTCCTTGTGTGCTTGTTTTTGTTATACTACTTATTCCTTTACCGACTACATTTCCCAAGTCATATGTTGCCATTTTTAACTACCTCCACTTGTATTATAGATTAAATGCCCATTTGCATTGATTGTATAAGGATTTGACATTCCATTCGGTAACTCTACGATGAGATGACCATTACTATCAATAGAGAAGTATCCGACTGCATTTACAGTTGTACTGCTCCCTCCTTCTTGGATAGTTATATTTCCACTTCCAAGCAAACTATTCCCATTAACTGTTTTAATATTTGTACCACTTACCAATGTTGCTTGTTTTCCATTTAAACTTGTTTGTAAATTAGTAACATCTGAAATCTTATGAGTATGAACAGAGTCTGCTTTATCATTTGCAAGGTCATATGCAGTCTTTACTGCCTTTGGTGTCGCAGACAATACTTCACTTGTACTTGTTGTACTGCTTGATAATTTTGTAATCCCATAATATGTTGTTGTTGCAGTTCCACCTTCTAATAAAACCATATTTGTTCCATCATAGACAAATCCAACCACTTCACCAGATTTCCAGTAATATCTGCTTGTTTTTGTTGTTCCTACTGTCGCAATATCTTTTTCTACTCCATCAATGCTTATTATTGCAGTACCATTATATTTGTTAGAATCATTGAATTTCACAAACAAGATATTTCCAGTATTGAAACTCCAATCATCGACTGTTACTACTTTTATTTGAGTTGTACCAACAGTATCACAAGTTCCATAGAAAACATTTTGTTCACCACTCCCATTAATAGTAATATTCCCATTTCCAAGTAAAGTTTCACTATTAATTGTTTTTATATTTGTACCGCTAACAAGTTTGTCTTGATATATATTATCGAACCAACTTCTTAACCAACTTATAAGACCAGTTACATCTTGACTCATTCTTCATCACCATAATAAAGTCTTATTGCTCCGGTTTCATCATCAGATTTAGGAACAAGTTCAATACTGGTTATACAATCACCAATATTTTGTTTTCCTGCAATATTTGTCTTCATAGTACCGATTGTAGTATTTATTGCAGAATCAACATCGGCTTGTGAACCAGACCCATCATAACCAATATTAGAATAAGAAATTTGTGCTCTTACAAATCCAAAAGGTAATATAGAGTTATACACAATCTCATTACTTCTATTCAATACTAAAATACCATTCATACTTGAACCGGTTAATCTTTGGGTTAATGTTCCATCATTATTAATATATCCATGATTATGACTTGCATTTGCGAAACTACTTGGTGTACTACTGCTAAATGGATTATTCAAGACATCAGACCAGTCTATACTCAATTCATCAAGAATATCAGTATCCATCTTCTCCCAAGAGTAAGTCGCAGATGAACCAGTTCCACTTTGCTTAACATAATATACATTTACTTTTGAATTTTCTGAAACAATGAATAATTTCCCTAATTTATCGGCACTTGCAGTTCCTTTGTCAGAAACTACTTCAATTGCTCTAATATTACTTAAATCACCAATAGCAGTATCAATTGCTTTGTTTATTTCTGATTGAGTATCATCTTCAGGAGTAAATGAAGAGTAAGTATTACCATCAATTATTTGTGTTGTTGTATGTGAATGTGTTGAATTTGCTTTTCCATTCAAAGCAGATTGAATAACTTTGTTCTGTACTGGATTAGTTGAACTTGAAGATAATGCACTATCCACAACAGTCTTATTCGCCTCTGCCTCAATATTCGCCAATTTAGACTTCTCTGCACTTGTATAATCCTCTGTACTCAAACCTTTACCAGTAACCTTATCAACTTTATTATCTAAATTTGTTTGCAAATTAGTAATATTTGAGATAGGATGATTATGTGATGGTAAATCACTTGCATCAACATTAGCAGTACCAGTAATATGACCTTGTGCATCATACTTAAATTTCTTAAAAACATTAGAAGTTTGTGCAGTAATACTATTACTATGATTTAAAGTAGTTCCACTTTTGGATAAACCAGTTCCCGCAGTATCAATTTTCCCACTAACATCGGGAATAGTTGGTTTTGCCTCTGTGGTAATATTCCCACTACTATCAGTCACCACATTCATATTTGCATTGGTTAAATTTTTATTTGCTTTTGCATTAAGATAAGTATTAACTTCTTCTTTTCTATAAAACCAACCATTTAACCAATCAATAATTCCTTTTAAATCAACACTCATGATAATCTTTTTATGCTCCTAACTTTGTGAAAATTAAACTAATTAATATATAAAATAATATTACAAATGCCCACCAATTTATTCCAGTAAATCCAAAATAATTTGCAAATGCTATTCCTACAATAATTGTTACAATTATTGGTAATAATAATCCTACAAGTATTAATAATACTATACCAGTTGCTCCTAATTCTATTAAACCCATCATTATATTATCCTTAAATTTTTATTTATATTTTCTTTGCCCAAATTTCTTTTGTAGTATTTGTTTTTTTAACAATTGAAGTATTTATAGTAATTGTACTATCAAACCCACTTAATCCAAAATTCATATCTAAATCAACTTCATATTCTGATAAATCAACATTTCCACTTGATGAATTATTGTTTGAAGTTTTTATCAATTCTTTCAAAGAATTTGTGATAATATTTGTTTCATTTTTATCATAATAATTATCTAATTTCGGTTCATTATATGGCAACCCATTTATAAACAACATAGGTGTCATTATATTAATTCTTTCATCATCAATACCTATACTGCTTGAACCACTCTTTAATAATATTTCACCATCTTCACTACTTGACTTTAAATCACCATTGTCATGTATATTAACATAACTAATTACAATATTTTCATCATCAAGATTATTCCACCTAACCTTAATCACAATACCATAAAGGTCATCATAAGGAACAATATATTTTTTACCTTTAAACATATCTTCATCAATCTTTTCAGAACCTTTTGGTAAGTAATCAATACTCATATTACTCCCCATAATTTCATGAGATAATCTTGCAAAAGTATTATTACCAGTATTTAATATTTTTACATAAACTTTATCCTCATAATTATAAATCCTTAATATTTTACACAAAAATACATTACTTTCATTATGTACTTTTTCAATTTGTGCATTTAATTGTGGATTTTGAGCAATAATATTGTTCATGATAGTATCAACTTCATTCTCTCCAATATGAGAATCCAACACTTTTCTACTCATATTTTATCACCCTTTTTTCTCAATTTAATTTGAATTATTTCCAGTATTTGAAGAATCTGAATTTCCACTATCAGAATTATTATCATTATTATCAGAATTAGTATCTGAATTACTATCAGTAGAATTAGTATCTGAACTTGATGAATCAGTATCAGAACCTTCCTCTTGTTCTTCTTGTTTCTTCTTATCCGGTTTACCAAGACTTGGAGGATAATCAACTAATGTTAAACTATTAATATACTCACTATCTCCACCACTCTCAAAACTACACTTACTAATGAACATATAACTATCTTCATTAAATGATGGTAATCTTACATGACACCATTCACCCATTTGCCAATTATTATTACCAATAACTTTCAACTCAATAGTATGACCATCTTCTCTCTTCGCCTTACCAACTTCAGTCATACCAAAACGAATCGCTTCTTCCCTATCAGTAATTGGAACTTCTTCTGTTTTTGGTGCATTCTCACTATCACCAGTTCCAGTTGCCTCATCAGTAAGACCAGTACCATTAGCACCAGTAGTATCAACATTTTCAAGATTATCTGTATTGGCAAAAATACTATTTGCTATACTACTATTATCATCTTCATTCTTATCCTTATCATTTGAATCAGAATTATTATCAGAATTAGTACCAGTAGAAGAGTTAGAATCCTCATTAGACTCACCATTCTCATCAGATGATTCTTTATCATCAACTACTTGATATTTCTTTGCCTCAATAACAACTTTCCTTTCACCAAACATATTCTTATGTTTGTTAAAAGTAAACTCTAATTCATTTTCAAAAGATTCACCCCATTTAATAATAAAAGTATTATAAATCTCCGGTGTATAATCAGTTATACTAACAGAATCATCAACAACATTAATTCCTTCATAAGCCCATAATTCTGCACTTTGAGGCATTTCAATTCTTTTAACAACAACAAAATCACCTCTTTGCACCATCATTGCTTGACCATCTAATGGTTTAAGCAAATCACATAATCCTTCCCAACCGGACATATAAGTAGTTTCTCCCTCATCAGTAGTAGATGCTTCTTCATCCTCATCTTCTTCATTACTAATATCATTAGGATTAACAGTAGTCAAACTTGCCCTATAACTATCTTGCAAATCATAACCATCTTGACCACAAAACTCTTCCCCACAATCCTTACACACAACTTTACTTGCTTGGGTAGGTGTATTAATCAATACATTTTCATCATCAACTTTCTCTTTTTCACTATGATGGTCAATTTCAACATTATCAGTTGTTTCAACAACTAATTTTCCTTCAACTCCACAAGCCGGACATTTGTTCTCAAAATAATTTGGTTGGGCATTTGCACTATCACCATTACCACAAGTACAAACAGTATTTGTAGAAACTACATTACTTTTAGAAACCATATTTATTTATAATCCCCAATTCCATTGTTTTTCCCAATCAAATTCACCTAATAAAGTATAAGTACCCGCACCAAAACTATAAGTATTTGTATCATAGTAAACTTTATTATCAATCACATACTGTTTACCATAAGTAACTGGTTCTACTTTTTCATTAAAATACAAAACATAAAAAGAACAACGATACTGGAAAATATTTTTTTCAACTTCTTCTTCACGATTAATTATAGTATCCCAATCATTCAATTTCCAATATTTTATAGGAATATAATATTTTAAAGCAGTTAATATATTCTTTTTAGTTTTCTCCATAATTTAACTCCTATTACCATACCAGTCATTTCTATATTCCGGTATTTTACCATCTGCACTTGGAGGTTCTCTTGAAGTTTTATAATCACCACTTCTCATTCCACCAGTAACTCCTAATCCACTATCCATACCACTATATTCAGATGGAAAATCCCAATCACCACTTTTTTTAGTTTGAATTACATGGTGAGTTCCACTTTGACCAGTACCCGCTCCAACAATATCTCTTGCCGGTACACCAACTTTAAAATTCAATACATAATATAACCAAGCAGTAGCATCATAACAATCTGCACTATGCCCTTTTTTAGTACCCATAGTTTTCCATGCAAGTTCGGGGTCATGGTCAGACCCCCATCCACCATATGGCCATGTTTGAGCAATTTCCCAACATTCTTCCCATGTCATACTACCATCACCAGTCATATTACCTCCTCCACCAGTATTAGATGATGAAGAATTAGATGTACTATTATTCCAACTTATAGTATCATCCGGTAATCCAGTAAAATCTACAATAGGAACAAGACCATAAGATTTAATCACTTCCTCAATCACTTGACTTCTTGGCATATTCTGAAAACCTAATTCAATCTTATTATCTTCAAGACAATAACCCCAATCTTTGATTTCCACTTCTGTACCTTTTTGGTCATGAGTAACTTCTGTAATAAATCCATATACAGTATCATCTCTTGCATATCGTGTATGAGGTTCAACTGGTTCAACTGGAATCTCATTTATAGTAATACCATATTTAGCAACTGCTTCTTTATTAATATTTTTATTAGCATCAGTTGATGTATTATTACTATCAGTATTATTATTTGTATTATTATCAGTAGGCATAACTTACCAGTATAATCCTAATCCTCTTCTTCTCAATCTCTTAATTGTTTGTGTATCATATACACTTGTCTGTTTTGCCATATTCTTTGCTTGTGATGGTGATAAAGAATTAATATAACTACCACTCAATGACTTTCTACCACTACTTGATGAAGACCTACTTGTAGTGCCAGTCCTACCACTATGTTTATTACTCCTATTAACTGGTGAACTACTACTTGAACTACTTGAAGAACTACTACTTGAACTACTTGAACTACTTGAAGAACTATCACTTGAACTACTTGTATCACCAATTTCTGATGAATCAGTAATTATCTTCATACCACCATTCCTCTGTTTACGATAATTCGGCAAACCCAATTCTTTCAACAACTCATCAGTTGGAATATGTTCTTTAAAGAAAATTTCACTTTCTTCATAATTAGGTTCTTCAACACCAGTAGCACTCCATTCGGCATCACAACTCCTTCTCAACTTCAACTTCATTGCAACACCTTTATATAAATACTTATAATCTTTTCCTCTAAATACTAATTCAACATTCCCACTACCAGTAGGAGAATCATAAGACTTATCAAAACTAATAGAAGCAATTTCCATATAAGGTTTTATCTGCATAATATTTCCCTTATGTGGAGTAAAATTATCTTTATCATCCCATTCTTGTTCATCATCTTCTTTATTCTCATCACCTTGATTACCATTAGATGATAAAGGACTACCACTAATAGCACTTAAAAGATTAGTAACTGCTTCTTTAGAATTACCGGCATAAACACACCGACATCTATCTTTTGCTATTTGATTAATCTCTGCATAAGTTTTACCTTGCCACTTATCACATAACTTACCAACACAATCTCCATGATGGTCTTTTGGAATACCTTTTGTATCAAAATCATTTTGTGATTTGATTAATCCACTAATATCACCACGAATAACAAAATAATGATAATCAAAACCCGGTCTTGCAGAATACCCATCAGTAACTGACACCAAACTTGCCGCCATCAAATATATACCAATTTTACCTTTTGGATTTTTACCATTTTTTGCATAATCATAATTTGCAAAATAACCCGGCCCAATACTTAATTTTTCAACTTGATGACCGGCATCCTCTAAACCTTTTGCAACTTCATTTTGATAACTGGCATCAGAACCATTACTATCACAACCAAGAACTATTGAAGCCATAAAAAATCATTAAACCTCCAAAAAAACATTAAAATATATCTAAAATAAATGGGTAGTATGGGATTTGAACCCATAAAAAAATTGTAACATGATGTCTTTTTTCTCCTCTTCTGACTACCCAATATGAAAAAATAAAAAAATTTATGAATCACCATTGTTAGATGATGAATCATTATTACTATTACTATTATCATCAGAATTACTATTACTATCACTATTATTAGTATCAGTATCTGATGAATTACTATCACTACTTGTATCAGTACCAGTATCAGAACTACTATCATCTGATGAAGAAGAAGCACCAACATTATAAGGACTTATATACGGAATATACTCTAACTCATTCGTGCGATATACTTCCATATATGGTATAGTAATAGGTGCATTAGATGGAACTAATTCTTCAATCTTAAAAATCTTAACATCTTCTGCATCAACTTCAACTTCACCAGTAATATTTTTACCAGTAGTATCAGAAGTAGTATTATTTACATTAAAAGATGAATCATTTGTTTCAGTCATAATCTAACCCGAAGTTCCCGGCAAATTAGAATGAGAGCCGGGTGTATAATCATCATAAAGTTCTTTCCTCTTTTTAACTTCTTTCTTATCGTTAGTTTTCCTTTCTTTCACATTAACATCACTAATAGTATTGATACTTGGATATTTAATGACTGGGTCACCTTTCAATCTTGCCATTGCCTTCGGTATTTCTTTAATAGTAACCTTACATTCAATCACATGAGGACTTGTTTCCGGATTAGTAACTTCAATAGTAACTTCTGCATTAAACATACCTCCTAAATAAGGAGATGTAACTCTACATATTTTATTTTCCATTAAAGAGAAAATATTCAAATAATCATCAAGATGAGATGGGTCAATATCAATAGTAGTATCAAAAGAAAATTCTTTTGGAATATATTGACCTCTTGTTACAAACTCACCACCACTCATGATTTTTGTTCTTACAAACTCACGATGACTAAATGATTCACTACCTTCAACTTGCTTTGGAAAAAATAAATATCCATCAATATCAATTCCAGTAGTATCATCATCTAATTCAAAATACTTATCTGCAATTGTAGGTAAAGAATGCTCTACATCAGTAGTTATTTTTGTATTATTATCTAACCAAGTCATATTATCTTAAAATACCATGTTTTCCAACAGTTCTATTATATCCGAATGCACCAACAAACATCTTCTTCGCTTCTTTTTTAGTCATATTTCTTGCATCAATAGGCATACTACCTTCACTAAAATTCTGATTAATAACTACTTGTCTTTGATTATTTGTATTATTATATGTTCTACCTAAATTACGAACATTATTAACATTTCTTGTAATATCTGAATTACCAATAGATTTCCTTATATTACCATTATATTTATTTTTATTAGAATCAGATTTATCATCTTCTTTATCCCATCCAAGTAATTTACCAATAAAACTATTTTTAATTACTTTTGAAGTGGTAGTCACTAATGCAGAAATCCTTTCAATAATATTCAATACAACTCCAAGTGGGCCGGAAAAGATTTGACCAACAGAACTGAATAATTTTATTATACCTTGAATTGCAGAACTAATTGCATTTACAATGAATAATATTGATTCACCTACACCAGTTCCAACAAGACTAAATAACCATATTACTGCATCTATAACTTGTCGCAATGAATCATAAATGAATCTTAAAGGTGCTATAAATGATTCCCAAATAACATCTATTCCACCTAAAAATTCTGATGCTCCTTTAAGTAAACTAACAATACCACCAATAACATACAATACTACTCTTATTGGTGTTAAAATCGCTCTAATCACAGTAGCAATAATCCTAATAATTGGAAGAACAACAACACGAATAACAGTTGCAATACCTTTCAATAATTCTACAATAAGATTAATTCTATCTTCAGTACCTCTACCATTTGGGTCACTTCCTCCACCAAACAATTCTCCAAACATTTGCATAATCTCATCAATGAGAGATGCAATTTCTTGGAATGGTGCTTGTAATTCTTCCCAAACTTCACCAAGACCTTCCATTAATTCTTGGAATTCAGTAGTTCCAGTAAATCTATCAATAGCATCGGCAATATCTTCAAATAATGAACCAATTTCATCTAAATGGAACATTATAATTCCTAATGGATTTAACCAAGTGATAAATCCTAATGGGGAATCTGCCCAATCATTAATTAAATCCCAAACCCATTTGATAGTATCTCCAAGAGTACCGAACAAGTCAATGATTGTTTGAACAATATCAAAAGTACCAGTATTACTATTATCCCAACCGAATAACATACTTAATGCATTATTTATACTGTCAAATACATACTGAATACTTGTAACAAAGTTTTGGAAGTAAGCAATAATGCCTTGAATAACATCAGAACCCATGAAAGCATTCCATAATCTACTAATACCATTACTAATACTTTCAATCAGACTTCCAAAGTCTTTCCACCAACCTAATGCTTCGCCAACTTTTTCAAATGCAACAATTAATAAAAGAATTGCTCCAACAATAGCGAGAATTGCAATAAGTTCCGGTGCTAACATGGCATTTAATACACCAACTGCAGATGCTAAACCTAATGTTGCTCCAATTTCACCTATTTTTGCATTAATATTCATTACACGAGCAATAGTATTAGCAAACACACTTTCTGTACTTAACCATTCTACCACAGTATCAAGTACCTTTGCACCAGTTTCACTTAATGTAGTAATCAAACTTCTTAATTTTGCAATGGAATTAGTTGCTATTGCAACAGAATTGTTATGTTTTGCAAGAGTATTAAGTTGTTCAGTTATTGCTTCACTTAATTTTGCATCAGTATTTCTCCATGTCCAAAATATGTCGGAAATGGTCATATATATTACATTACCAACTGCTATAACTTCTCCAACTTTTGCTCTAATCTTATTAAATATTGCAACAACCAATGCCCTATTAGTAACAATTTCTCCTTCTGCAACCACTACTCCAAGTCTACGAGCAAGAGTATTTTTAATAGTAGCAACAGTTTCACCCCATGTGGCAAGAGTAATTTCACCTTTTAAATATTTTTCTCTTTCTTCCAAACTCATACTCATCATGAGTAAAGTATTAAATATTCCCCTTTGCTCATTATTCATACTCATTGCGAAACTTAATGCTTCCATACCTAATGTGATGGTTTCAATCATCCTAAATGATGAAGATAATATAATTAATCCACCACCAATAGTAGCAAATATACCAACAAGAATTGTTGCGAATACAATAATTAATTGACTTATTCTTCCACCAAATATTGTATCCATTGTATTATAAAATTTCATTAAAGGTTGAGTAACTGCAAGAATAACTTCACCTAAATCTGCAAATGCTTTTTGGAAATGCCCTTTCAATTCTTCCAGTTGATTACTTGCAGATTCATATCCACTCATTCCATCAAACCCAGTATTTTTCAATGCTTTTTCTAATGCTTGGGTTCTTTCTAAAACAGTATTCCTATTTTTTAATAAATCAAGTTCACTTGCAATTACAGAGTTTCTCATTCCTCTTGTATCACCAGTAGTAATATACTTCCTCAAATCTTTTTGGGTTTCATAGGAATTTTCACCTTTCATAGTAGCAGACATATAATAATCAGTAATTGCCCTACCGGCACTTTCCAAATTATCAAGTTTAAGACTACTATCCATAGCAGATGCCATGTTAAGAATATTAGTTAGAAAAGTATCATCACCCGGCAATTGAGTAACAATATCCATTATCTCATTATAATATGTGGTGGCTTGTTCTTTACCTTTTTGATGCATCAAATACATCATATTTTGTTGTCTTTGACTTGCACCCGCCCACATTTTTTCAATCATACCACTCAATCCGGCCGCTCCAAAAATACCGGCTACTTTAGTACTTAAATCATTAAATGTACCACCTACAACAACCATCATGTTGTTTAACTGGTGGAAAGAGGAATATGATGATTTACCGGCATTTTGAGTTGCTTTTGAAAAGTTTGATGCACTTTTTGAAGCATTATCATAACTTTTACTTAAATCAACAAGAGGTTTACTTCCATATGTTCCTTCTCCACTACCAAGTAATTTAGTTGGGTCATATGACATACCAACCATCTGAAAATTTGGAGTATATCGAGATTGAGGACTACCGGCAAATGATTGAGATGCATTTTGAACAATCTCACTCATTCTTGCTCTAACATTATTTACAAGTCTTTCAGTATCTCTTACTCTAACTTGGGCATTATTGACTTCACCGGAATCAATTTTAATCCTAATATTCTTTTGAGCAGAATTCCTTAATCTTTCTAATTCTTTATATGCATCACTCAAAGAATTAGAAGAAGAAGGAGATGTTTTAGGAGTATTATTAAAATCTCTCAATGCCTTTTGGGCATTCATTATCCCATTTTGAACTTGATTGAAATCATAAGCAATAGCAGTAACTTGATTTCCACCATTGATATTAGGCATTGAAATACTCTTACCAATGTTTTGAAGTGCAGATAAACTTTTTCCAAGTTTACTTAAAATTTCACTTGCATAATCATTTGCCCTAATATCAATTAAAACTTGTTCCGGATTAACCATAATAAATCAAATTAAAAAAAATAAAATAATTCTCCTTTTTTCTACACAAAAATATTAATTTAATAATTATAAAAAATAAAAAAATAATAATATTATATTTTAGGCATATTTTTTTCCATTTCTTTTATTTTTTCATATTCTTTTTGTTCTGCCATTATAATATTATAATATTTGTTAAGTAATAATTTAAAATCGGGATGGAATTTATTTTTTATTACTTCAGAAATAGTAATACCAAGATGTTTACTTACACGAAAATAACATTCCCCAATGACAGTATTATTCATCGAGAAAAAGTCTATCGTTAAACTCTTCGGTTAAACCTAATTTTTCTAAAACTTTACTATATATTTGAACCCTTGCTACAAAATTAAAATTACTCCAAAATGCCTTTTTCTCTTCAAAAGACAAACTAACTGGTTCTTCAACTTGTGATGCAAGTAATTCTGTAATGTTCTCCATTTGAGAACGAGATTGATTTTCACTAATTTTATTTTGTATATGTTGTAATACTTTTTCTTCTTTACTATTTAACTCTTGGTTGTTTTGGTTTTTATTGTAGATTTTTCTTTCTTCATCACTTAAATCTTTGAAAATATCTACATGAGGTTCTATAAATTTTACTGCATTACTATCATCTAATGGTTTAACAGTAAAATTAAATTGTTTGTATACACCATTTATTGGTAATTGTATTTTGATTACTGGAGGTTCTCTATTATATACAAATTCTAATAATTCTTGTTCAGTACCAAGAGTTTCATTCAATATCTCATTTGATTTGATAATTTCATTAGCATTATATTTTCTTAATGGTTCATCATAATCTATACGAAGTTGTTTAATAACACTAATTTCTTCTTGGGATAATTCTTCACCATTTTTTACTTTATCAATAATTGCTTGTTCAGATGATGATAAAACTTCATATGGTAAAGTTTCAACCTCTTTTGGTAATCTGTTTTTTATCCAAAATTCTTCTATTGCTTTTGCACTTTCATTTTGATTATTATTTTCCATAACTCACCTTATTTAATAAAAAAAATTTTTTTACAGAGAATTATAAAATATTATAAAACTCTGCATTCAATATTTAAAATATTACTATCCAATTAGACTTCTAACTCCCTTAACTGCCGGACTTACTACATTATCGCCAAGATAATCAAATCCACCGGAAAGGAATCCATATGTAGTATTTACAATTTCATCACCAAGATTGTAAGTTCCACCACCTAAAACTCCTAATCCCGCACTAATTACATCATCATTGCCTAATACACCTAAACCGGCATTAATAACATCACTATTACCTAATACACCTAAACCGGCTCTTGCAACTGCATTTGCAGTATTGCTTCTTCTTTTACCACTTGAACCAGTTCCATCTAAAATCTTATGATGTAAAGCAACTCCTTTAATAGTTCTTGTTACTCCTTCACCATATTCTCTACCAATTTCAGTAATAATACATCCAGTTAAAGTTTCTTTACCAACCCAATCATCAGTTCCACAACCTTTAAGTACAAAACCAGTAATAGACATACCCATTTTGTCACAAAATTGAGTTTTAAATCTTTTATCAAAGAATGGACTGTCACATGGAGCAGTTAATTCCCATTCCCATTCAACATTGCTTAATTTCCAACCATAACCTTCATAACAAGCACTATTTTTCTTTCTTTCGGCATTTAATTTACCACTAATTTTAAATCCTTCACAAATGATTCTATTGTTAAAACCATCATTAGGACTGTTAAATACTACTTCACAAAGGTCATAATCTTCACAAGCACCATCATAACATCTACCTATTTCGCTAATTTCACTCATAATTATTTTCTATCTCCAAATTATTCTAAAAAAAAATATAATAAAATATTAAAAATATTTTATCTATACATAATTACTTGCAATTGCATATGGACTTCCAACAGTATTTTCAAATTCAATTGCTAATGTTGAATTTACTGGAGTAATCCTTCCACGAATTAATAATGCATATGGATTATAACTTGATTCAATTATATCAAAAGCATATTCCATAATAGTACCATTACTCAATTCACTATCTAAATATTCATCAAGTTGATTTTTAATATGTCTTAAATTAACACTTGTTTCATTTCTTTTGAGTTGTGGTGCAATCATAGACAACATTCTTCTCACATGATGGTCTACATTTCTTCTTGCATGAATTAATGAATCAGTAGTTCTTGCATCATGGTCTTCAACACCCCATGCAGTACTTGTTGCAAGACAAATACGAGGAGTAATACTTGTTAAAGTGTAATCATCTTCATTAAAAATCAATCCAGTACCGAATAATGCATCTCTATCATCATTATCTAATTGTCTGAATGTTCCTTGTACAACACTCATATATGGTAAATAACCCGGTTCAACAAAATAAGGTGTTGAACAAATTCTTGCAATTGTTTTACCAAATAATTCTTTTTCTACAATTGCTATACGAGAAGATGCAACTTTTCTTGAAATATATGCATTTCTTTCACAATATTGGTCAAATGTTTCATTACTACCTCCAACTTCTTTCTTGGTTGATGGTATGAAGAATTTGTAATCATTGTCATCTTCATATAATAAAGTATCTTTTTTGTATACTACATTTATAGAAATATAATTTGAACCATCATATGTGTATGCATCTTTATGTGAATCATCTCTTGTATTTAAGTATATTACAGTAGGATTTGGAGTTACTTCTGTAGATTGTACTGAATCTTCATAAAATTTACCAGTAGTATTATCTTTATATACTTCAATAACTTCTGAATAGCCTTCAAGTGAATCTAAATCAACTTCAACAAAAGAATTGTTTTCATATTTATAATCTTTAGAAGTTTCTAAATCATGATAAATAATATTTTTACTTTTTTCAAGTTTATCTGCATTTTTGTATTCTTTTGTTTTATAAAAGTCTTGAATTACATTCTCTTCATCAGAATTATCTGTTTTCAAATATCCTTTAACTTGATTTTTGAAACCATGATGGTTAAAATTAGGTAAAATAAGATTTCCAATTGTACATCTTGTAAATTCACCTTGACCGGTGACTGCAAAATATCCTATTCTTAACAAACCACTTTTGGTTTCTTCTTTCAATTTAATATTAACTTGATTCATGAATTCAATATCTTCAGTATTTGGGAATACAACTACTGTAGAATTTTTCTTCACTTCACTAACAGATAATGCTTTAATATAATGGTTTACAGTTGGATTATTTCCCACATCAATTATGTAAATATATGGTACTGTTAATCCATAAGTGTTATTTCCACCATACATACTGTTTTCCACAAAGAAATCTTTTACAAGAGCATCTAATTCTTTTATGGAATCATCTAATTCATTATATAATGATTCTTCATCACTAATATTGAAATATTTTTTAAATCTACTGTAAGATATAAAACTTAAAACTTTTTCTGAAGTAATATCTGCTACATTAACTAAATTATTTGTTTTTACAATAAATAATGGAATTTCAGAACCATTATTAATATATTCATTGTAGGATGTAACTTCAGTATAATTTAAATAAGGTGCTTTTTCAACTGCCATATTCTACCTAAATTTCCCTCTTCATATATCTTTTATACATATCATCAAATTCTCCTTCGGAAAATTTGTTGATAACTATTCTATTTTCAAATTCCTTTTTGAAATCTTCATCTAAACCATAATAATTAAGAAAACCAACTGCATTTAAAGGTTTAATACTTTTTTTTGCTAATAATTCTGATATTGAAAATTCTTCAATTTCAACATTTACATCTTCTATTTTATTAGTAGTTTTAACTGGTTTCTTTTGTGATGGTTTTTCTTTTTTCTCTTCGTTCTTTTTTTTAACCATAATTTCCTCAAATATTACATTTTATTAATAATTTTAAAAGTAGGATTACTTTTTATAACTTTAATTCGTTTATAATCTAAATTGACTTCAATAACACTATGTTTTAAAGGTTGTCTTTTATCTCTATAATCTGCTTCATAATCTGGACTAATATGTACACTATTTTTTATTATACCATTTTTACTCATTATATTCAAAGGATGATTATGATGATTAGGACATTGTCCTCTTAAACCATGCCAACCTTTATTTGTTATTGCTTCACAAACTTCACCACTTGTTTCACATGAATGGTCATGTGGGTCATATCTCACACAAAAAGCATAATGTAAATTCATACAATAAAATAAACAATCATAGATTTGGTTTACTATTAATTCTCTTTCTTCTTCTGAATTACACCAAACATGAATGTCTACCTCATAACTTTTTACACTATACTCTGCACTATGTGGATACCTTTTTTCCGGATATTTTGGGTCATATAATGGATGGTCTTCAGATAATTTACTTAAAACATTAACTTGTTGTCTTCTATGTTTCCCTTTATCACGATTAAATCCACTAATAGTTACACATGGAGTCTTATCGTAAGGATAATCTTTAATAACAACTGGAATTGGTTTTTCATCAATATGAATTTTTCCTCTTAATATTTTAACAAAAGTTTTTTTAATATGATTCATAACATACCAACTCCATCAATAATATTTTTCCAACTTATTGGTATTGTTTGAGAAGTGTATAATTCATCCACCGCTCTTTTATGATAATAATTGGGTGGAAATATGTATGGATTCCCATCACTATCTGCCCAATTTGTAGAATATCCTTCAATAACTCCTTCAAGAAAATCGGCAGAAGATACAATTTGAGCATGATTATTGGCTTGTTTAACAATCTGATGAGATTCAGACAAATAACCTCTATAATGAGTATTATCATATATTTTACCTTGCCAAATTGGTGCACCACCACTTGGTTTATTACCACCGGCAGAACCAAAACCATATTCACGAATATTCCATAATGATTGTGTAGCAACAGAATCAACTAACTTACTTACATTATTATCCATCCAAGATTTTTGTAATTTTCTTTGCAATGATGGTGATATTCTCACACTTGTAGAAATCATATTTGTTCTCTCCTCTGAACTTGCAATATTATTTTACGAAACATATGAAATCTATTCCAATATTCCGGTTCACCAATCACATCAAATGTCCTATCTTCTATGTCATCAATTATTTTAACAATACAACGATTATTAATATGAGTATGTAAAGGAACATAAACTTTGAATGTATCTTTTAATTCTTTACCCCATTCTTGTTGTTGTTCTTCTTCACTTAATCTTTGAAAATCAACATAAAGAGTATCAATTAAAACCCATTCAGTTTTAGGTTCTCCAGTATATTTATCCCACTCTTCATCGTTTTCTTGTTCTTCAAATATTTGAATATAACAATTTGGAAAATAAACCATTTTATATCATCATTACTCTTGGATTACTGTTAAGTAAATCAAGAAGTCTGTCCTTTTTATTATTTATTGCTTTAGGTAAACTATGTGCATTATCATTATCCCATGATACAGTAACATCTCCTTCTTTAATGCTTTTAACATCTCTTTGATTCATTGGTAATTGATTATATACTAATATATCACCAAGTAAACTACCTAATAAATCCAATATTAATTCATCTGCATCAAATTGTGTTGTATATTTTATTTTAACTGATACTGCTATTCCCCAATGCCAGTACCACCACCATCTCCAAAATCCTTTATGCCATCTTGGTTTTAAGAATATGATACTATTTTTTTCATCGAATTCGTAATCAATATCTTCTACAAGAATTTTATTGTTTACTTTTATTTCATCAATATGTTTAACATGAACTAATGGTAATGTTACTGGTACTCTTGTTTGTTTTCGTGGTTCAGTATAATTCGGATAAACTGTATATTTATGTTGAATTGGTTTTAATGTAATCCCCAATTCTGCCAACATACTTTTTTGTGTTATACTTATTAATTGGTTTAATTCATCATCATTAAATTGTGTTTGAATATTATTTAATTTGAATAATAATTTTAAGTCCTCAACAGACACCAAATTTTCTGAAGCCCAATTTTTTTCTTCTTCAAGTATATCACAATCTATCATAATCCTTTTCCAAAATTTTTAATTAATTAAAGTATAAAATAAAAAAAAGATATAAAATTTAAAATATCTTATTTTTTATTTTTAAGAAGTTGCAGTTAATTTAACACTTAAACTTGTATTGTTTTCAGATGTAGTTACTGATGCACTATATTCAGTAAATCCTTCTTTTGTAACTGTAATAGTATATGTATCATCTTCTACATTTTGTAAAGTACATCCACCGGCATCACCAGTTGTTGATGATGCTATTTCAGTTGCACCTTTTGTTAATACTACTGATGCTCCTTTGATTGGGTCAGTACCATCAGTTACTGAAACATTAATTGTTCTTTTTATGGGGGTTTCAGTAGAAGAAGTATTTTCTCCTCCTTCTTCTTCTTCTCCTCCTAAAACTGCAACTAATTCTGATTTCATTCCCTTCAAAATTGGGCATGAATCAATCATTGCTAATTGTTTTTTAGTTAATGCCATAAGAGATTATCCTCCTTAAGCATCTCCAATTCCGGTGAGCATACCATTTCTATATTCTGCTCTGTTATAGAATGTAAAGAATGTGAATAACACTCTTGAAGTGGATAATTTGGTTTTTGCTAATGCAGTAATGGATGGTTTTACTAATTCTCTTACACGAAGTGAGTTATTATCAATAAATGAAAACATATCTCCATCAGTAGTATCAATATTTGGGTCTACAATAATAGGAATAGTTTGACCATTTGGAGCATGATAACCAGTAACTCTTGTTCCGAGAGTAAGGTCTACTTGGTCGATAATTCTTGTATTTGGATAAAGAATATCATTTAATTGTCTACCCACTTTTGCAGTAGTTAAAATTGCAGATGGGTTACCACCATCATCAATAATTTCTTGTGCAAGAATATCAATTGCATCTTTGGTAATTGGTTCTCCACCCATATCTTCAGTATGAGTAGTAATAGTGTTAAATACCCCATCAAAACCATTATTTGCTTTTTTACCTTGTAATAATGCAATATCTTTGGTTTGTGCCATATCCAAGAAACCATCACGAATTTCATCTTCTAATAAATCAATTGCATCTACACCTCTCATTGCAAGGTCACTAATTTCAATTGGATATACGAGAGTTTGCATTTTAGCAATTTCATCAGTATATAAAGATGGGTCATGTCTTGGTAAATCTTCAGTTTCTGCAATGAAACTGGAAGTTGTTTTTTGTTCTTTTACTCTGTAACCGACTTTTGCGGTTTTTGCATCACTAACACAACCATTTTGTTCCAAATAAGTTAAAAATGGTGATTGGTGATTTACTAATCTTTGTAATTCTGCATCATAATCAACAGTAATCATTACATCGGCAGTTCCCGGTGCAGATTGCATATTTCCACCCGGTTGATTTACTGCAGTTTGAATATGTTCATCATATGCTTTTTGTAATGCTTCTAATTCACTACGAGTTGCGAATTTTGTTTGTAATTGTTCAGATAATCTCATAATACTTCTTATAATTTAATAATTTTTATTTTATTTTAATTTATTTTATAATCTCTAAAAAATCTAATTTAAGGACATAACATTTTTGCAATGTCATGTGTACTCATTGCTTTACTTTTTTCAACTTCTACTTCTTCAACTTCTTCTAATTCTTTTTCTACTTCCGGTTGTTCAGTTTCAACTGGTTTTCTTTCAGTAGTTAAATCCTTAAATAATTCTTCTTCAACTTCTTTACGAATTGATTCTCTCATTGCATCAACTTTTTCATTAACTTTAACTTCTAATTCTTCATCGAATTTTTTAACAAAAAAGTCTTGCATTTCACTCATTTTTTTAAGAACATCAGTATTGGAAACTTCTTCAACAGATATTTTCATTTCCACTTCTGCATCTTCAACTTCCTTTTTAACTTCTACTTCTTTTTCTTTTTCCATTTCAATTTCCTCTTTTGATGTTCCTTCAGATTCCTCCAAGTTTTTTTGAACATTAGGAGTTTCTTCAACATCAATAGTTTCTTTATCTTCTGTTTTCATACTTTTTTCTTTCTCCTCATCTTCCTTCTTGGAAGAATTCTCATTAGTATTCTTATCATTTGATTTTTCAGATTCATTAGATGAACCTTTTGTATCCAAATGATATTTTTCAATCATTTTTTTAGTTTCATCAATAATTTCAGATAATAATCTTTCGTATATTTCAAGACTTGCTTCATTAATAATATTGATGCATTCTTTTTCTGTTAGATATTTTTCATCTCCTTTTTTTTGTGCATCTTCTAATTCTTTATCAATATCCTTTTCAGAATATTCTTTCAATAATAATTTACAAGCACCATTGAAACATTTTGCAACGATTCCATTATCATCTAACTCTTTACTAACTTTCACCGAACCAAATGAATCCCAATTTGCCGGAAGAGGTACAAGTGAAATTTCGTATAATTTTACTTTGTTTATCTTCCACCCATATTCAGAAGCATCGTTCGGTTCATAATCAGTTGCTTTCGCACCGATTGACAATCCAAGATTAATATCATTTTCTAATAATTCTAAAATATAATATTCGTATCTTGGTAAAACTTTAAATTTTATTTTAAAATTATCGCCATTAGATTCAAGAACTTGTGATACATTTCCCACAATATCATCTAATGTCCGACCATGTTCTTTAAGAACATTTAAACCAATTGCTTGTCTTTTCATATCTTCAAGACAAGATTTAGTCATATAATCTCCATCTTCATCTACATTTGTAGTTGATGCTATACCTTCAAGATATAATGCACCATCTTCTTGAAATGCAGTTTCAACAAGAGATTTATTTAGTTCTTTCAAATTGGTGGAACAATAAACTTTGAAATCTTGTTTAATGTCCATAATTATCTATTTTATTCTCTCCTCTCTTTTTTTGATTTTAAAAATAAAATCTCCACCACATTAATAGAGAAATGGAGGTGATATTTTATTTTATTGTTTTTTTTTTTAAACATGAAAAGGAGAATATTCTCCTTTCCACAAATTAATATGGTGGGTTATAAAAAAACAGAACATAAAAATTATGTTCTGAAGTTCAACTAAAAGGAATCGAACCTTTGCAATGTAATTCTTTACCTAAATCGAATTATAGTTGAAAAATATCATCATATTCATCATAATATTCATTAGTCATTTGATAATTTGTATTTGAAATTGCATATACACATCTGCAATTTGGATGAACTGGCAGTAAATTATTCACTTCATCTATATGATATGGATTATGGGCTTCAAGATTTAAACAATCAGTACATACTTTATTATCTCCCATTGTTACAATATCTACCCATTTTATATTATTGTCTTTATATGCTTGTAATCTTGCTTTATTTTTAACAGAATTAACTTCTGTTCTTGCAATCATTTTTGCTCTTTGTTGTGCAGTATGTTTATTTAAAGGACTAATTCCCGCAACTTCTAATTCTTGGGCTATATCACTTACACTTTTTTTATTGATTACACCATCAAGTATAATATCCTTGAAATTCTTATCTAAATCATCGCATAAATTAGTTAAAAGGTCATAATTATATTGCCTAATTTCAATAAAATTTAATAAATCATTATCAGTTAAAATTGGTTTAAGATTCATTGATTGATAAGATATTCGATTACTTTCATGATAAAATCCCATCAATAAAGGTAATAATAATACTTCAAATTTATCTTGAAGATAAACTCTCATTTTTAATTTGAATTCATCAAAAAATCCTAATGGTAAATTTTCAACATCATTTAATAATTGTTCAAAGACATCAGAAGTAACCCAATCTTTAACTTCTTTAACTTGACCATCAAGAATTAATAAAATATAATAATAATATTCTTCTTCTTCTTCAGTTAATGCTTCATCATTTAATAACACTTCATATTCGGGAGGTAATGATTTTAGAAGAAGTTTATTAAACAACTCTTCATCAACTGTTATTTTACTCATGATTATAATATTTTAAATTACTATCTTCAATTAATCCTTCATATTCTAATGCAGACCTATACATTTTTAAATTTTTTTGAGTTGATGGAATATATGCATTATCATATAAAGGTTCTTGACCATATCCTTTACGAACTTCATTTGGTAATAATGTACCATTTTTTATTCGTATATCTTCAATTTGGGCTTTAACTAATTTATCTTCAATATCTAAATCATTATATTTAAAATATTCATGGAATGCACTTCTTCCTAATACTTTATTATAAGCATCTTCAAATAATTTTGCTTTACCTTGAAAAGTTTTCTTGAAATTTTTATCTTGACTATTTCCACTACCTAAATCAAGATTACTTGTTTCAATAATTCCAACTTTGTAAGGTGGCATACCAAAAGTTGCTAATATTCTATCACGAATATTTCGTATCATATCTGCATATTGCATATCTTCTGATGTGATACCAATATTCTTGAAATCTGCTCCACGAAGAATCATAGTACCATGTCGGTTCTGATGCTCCATTGTTTTCATTCGAGCAATTTCTTGATTGTATGCTTGGTCATTTAATTGTGACTCAAATTTAATGTATCCACTTGGGTCTAATCCTTTTCTCTCAAGAATTTCTTGAGTGAAATCATTTCCAAGAATTTCTAAAATTAAATCATGAGCAAGAACATCAATTGGGGATTTTCCCCATACTTTACTTCTTAATGATGGTTCTTTAACATGAATTATATTTTCTGCTTCAAATCTATGACTATTATCAATAAAACCCCATTGGTCTGTATCTTCATAATAAGTCATTATTTCACATGGAATATATTTAAATCCAATTGGTACATTTGAATATACATCATCATAAATAACTTCACAAAATGCATCACCCATTAATAATAATGATGCCCACATATTACTCTGTAATGTAGCATATGTATCTTGTGAATATAATCCCATCGGATTATCAAATAAATTTGTCAAATAATTAACTCTTGAAAGATTAGTATAACCATCTTCAAGACTTTTAATTTTAAATCCAAGATTTCTCACTTCATTCACATAAACTTGGATACAAGCATTAACCCATACATTATTTCCGGCTCTATAATAAGTTCGCCAACCAATTCCAGTTGATTTATTTCGTGGTTCAGTAACCCAACTATATTGACCATTAATAAATCTATCGAGAAAATTATCATAAGCAGAATCTACAGTTGGTTTACGAACAAATGGTAGATTATTCTTTAATCCTTCATATGCTTTATTAAAAATATTCATAATAAACTTCTCAACTTCCTAAAATAAATCAATAAACTGTATGTCCGGTGTTATTCCTCTATCCATCCTACAAAGATAATTAAATCCATGAGAGGTCGCATCTACTTGGTCATCGTGAATTGTGAATGGAAATCCACTTAATTCTAATTTAAACTCTTTTTTAACTTCTTCTCCAACATCAATATATACTAAACCATCTAACATTGCATTTTTGAATGGTGTTGCTCTATCTTCTTTTGATGTTATTGGTAATGCTTGTTCTACAATAAATCCTCTTAATTGTTCTTTATATTCTGCATATAATAATTTTCCCGCACCGGCAACACCAGTTTCAATAACTACATGAGTATCAATACCATCACTCATTGCAGTTTCTTTAATGATTTCTTTAACATATGTTCCAAATTGTCCACGAACAATATCTGTTATACAAACACAATTATTATCATACAGTTCCATTAATACACCAACTGTATAATCGTTCATATCTCCTTTTTCATCAGTTGAACCGGCTAAATCCCATGCTCTACATTTACCTATGCAAATTGCATTTGTTGGTTTTCCAACTTTTAATTTAGTTAAATCAAAGAAATCTGAATCTTCATCCATTGGAGTTTGTTGATATATTGCATTGAACATTCTCATTCCCATTCTTTCTTTTTTCTTTTCAAGCACATCAATTGTGTATTTTTCTTTCCACAAAGGTGTACCATCATCAAGAATTGCCGGGAATTCTATGAAATGATAAGAATTTGGGTCATACTGTTTTAAATACCCTTGAATATCCATTGAATTCCATCTTGTATGCAATATCACTTCAAGAGTATGACTCTCAATTCTTTGTTCTATGACATTATTATACCAATCAATTGTTTTTTGTAATGCAGATGGAGTAAATTCCTCTTCTAATCCTTTATATATATCATCCAAAATAAGTACATCTGCATCAGTACCAGTAATACTTCCTCCTTTACCTACAAGTCTAATAGAACCATTATATAATTTTTTATCTTCATCACAAAACATTAAATAACTTGATGATTTTTTAACATCTGAAAGATAAACATTAAAATATTTACCATATTCATTAATGTATTCTCTTAAACTTATACCGAATTTTTCAGATAAACTTCCGGAGTTAGTAACAATTAAGATATTTAAATGAGGATTATGGAATATTAACCACATTGGGAATGCTAATGTGATAAGACTTGACTTTGAATGTCTTGGAGGCATTGCTACACATAATCTTTTATATGATTTATCAGAACCATCATACATTTTCATTAATTCCCTACTCAACTTCTTAATATGTGGAGCGGGTTGATTATCTGCAAAATGTGAACCTACAAAAACACGATAAAATAAATAAAGGTCATTAATTATTTCACTTATCTTGTCCTTATCCATAATTTTTCTTTATAACCCATCAAATAAAATTTAATTAATTTTTTTCTTCATCTAATATTTTTGATACTTTATCATTATCAAATAATTCACTAATATCTTCTGATTTTACTTTTGCATTTACATTAGCATCAATTGTTTGTTTCTTACCAAAATCATCATGAGCCATTCTTTCAAGCCACCACGCCGCACTTTGCCATGATGGGTCTATTCTAATCTTTTCAACCCTACTTGCTACTGCTAATGCTATTGCTTCATCATGTTTTAATTGAACATATTTATATAATGAATCAGAATCATCATCTTCTTCTCTACCTAATCGTATCCATCTATAATATGATTCTTTTGATATTCCGGCAATCATACAAGCATAATGTATCGGAACACCTCTTGCAATTTCATTATATATCTTATCAATTAATTCTTTTGATATTTTTAAATTTTTATTGCTTTTTGGTTTTTTATATTCTTTTTCTGAATCTACCATAATATTATATCTTTTTCCAAGTTAATCCTTTACTTTGTACTTTTAATGCTAATTTTCTTAAACTTGTACTGGTTATTGATTGTCTTACATTATTTTTATCATAATATTGGTATCTATATATAAATCCTTGCTTACATTTTGGACAAGGTTTCTTATTTACTCTAAAATAACCAGTTGTTGTTTTGTTTTTAGATAATTTTTCTTTAACTTTATCATCTAATTTTTTGCCTTCATGATGCAGTTTAAGATGTTCTTCTACTGTTAATAATTGTAAATTGGAAATAGAGTTATTATGTGGATTGAAATCTTTATGGTGGATTACATATCCTTTTGGGATTTTTCTTCCATAGAATTTTTCCCATATTGTTCTATGAAGTAATTTATTATTACCTAATCGATAGTATCCTTTGTTATTTTGATGGACTAAACCTAATTTGGTTTTAACTTTTTCTTCCGATTTCATGTAATTCTTTTACATATTTTTTTATTATTTATAATAATGTCTTCCACTATCTCTGCATCATTGCACATATAATAATTAATTTCTTGTTTTATTGATTTTATTTTATCAATATCTTTTGGAATGTTTGGTAATTGTTTTTGAATATTACAATTTAATAATTTTGTTCTATCTTGTTCATTTGTGTTTTTACCAAACATTAAATATGATGATTCTCCAATTTTATATATATCACCATATTTCACGAAACCTCTACGAATTCTATTTTCATTATTATTTTTTTGTTTGATTTCATCTTCAATAGTTTCATCAGTATCATCTTCAATATCTATATCTTCAATAATTTCTTCAAAATCATCATCTTCATATTCTTCAGATACTTCTTCTACATTTTCTTCAAAATCATCATCTATTCTTGTGATAAAATCATAATCAATATCATCTAATTCTAAATCAAATCCAGTCAAATGGTCTAAATTAACTTCTTCTAATTCTATAAGAACTTCATTTAATAAATCTTCATCAAATTCACCATGAATCCTATTTAATGCTAAATTTAATGTTTTTTCATGATTTTTATCTTTTATTTTTAAATCCGTATCTGTAAATACCCAACCAACATCACCAAGTTTTATTAAATATAAATCAGATACATCTTTTTCATAAAATAAAACATCAAATCTTTGATGTCCACTTATAATAGTATTATCATGTAAATTTACAATAATTGGGTCTACAATACCAAACTCATCAATACTATTCTTTAAATTAGCATAATCCTTATCACTTATTTTTCTTGGATTATAATCTGCCGGAACTAATGAATTTATATCAATTTTTTCAATAACTATGTCTTTATCCACCATATTTTTACACCTTTTTTATTAAAAAAATTCTTATAATTTAATGATGAAGTAATACAAAAGAAATTACTCCTATAATAGTTGTTATTGCACCAAATGTTAATGACACAATTGCTATTTTGAGATTTGTTTCTGCACGATTTTTTTTATCTTGTTCTTCTAAAATTTCTTGTCTTGTTTCAATTTTAGATAATCTTCTATCCAAATCTTTTTCGATGGCAGTGAATTTTTTTTCAATTTTGTCATCATCAGTTTTTGATTTTAGAATTAATTCATTCACACATTCTTTAATTTCATCTATCTTTTCTTCCATTCTACGATTATCTTCTTTTAAGTCATCAAGTTTTTCTTTTTTATAATTTAATTCTACTTCCAATCTTTCGATTGCTCTTGATTGACCTAAAATTTGTTCTTCATGCAAACAAATATCTTTTTCGTTCACTACCATATTAATCATCTAATTTATATTTTTGACCTTCCAAATGCACACCATACATCATCTTGTCTTAATACTTCATGATTATCTAATTTATAATCGGGTATGATAAGTATCTGTTCATCTACTACTAATCCATCTGTAATATCAATTATTTCTGCATGATGTGTATCTTTTTTTAATATTGGATTTTCGCTTTCAGTATGATAATCATACCTATTATCTACTGTTTTCCAATTTTTAAACATCTTTCTCTCACTCTCTTACTATATATTGTATATTCTAAAACAGTATTTTATAAAAATTTTCTTTGGTTTATCTCATATTCAACCAAATAAATCAGAAATCTTTCAATAAGAAAATTACTAATGTTATATTCTTCAAAAACTCTTTTACACCAGTTACTACTGTAACGAGGATTATATTCACATTTTACAAAATAGCATATCATGACAATAATTTGTTCTGATGAGCATCTTGGACAAATATCATTAAAATTCAATTGTTTAATTAAATATTTTGCCCTATCAATTTGAGTTCCTTTCAGTTGCCAATATTCAGAATTTATAGCATCAAATAATCTTAATTTTCTATTTCTTTCTACAATTTTATTTTTCCTTTTTTCAGTTGTAGGACTCCATCTTTCACCCGGTTGTTTAGAAGAATATTTATTTAATAAATTTGTTATATCTTCATAATACATTTTTATCTAATAACTTCTCCAATATTTCTTTTATCCTTTCCAATCAGAAAACATCATATCTTTTGAATATTCTTCACACCTAACCACATGATTTCTATCAATATTCAATCTTAAAAATCCTTGTGGCACTTGATTCATGTTCCTTTCATGTGCATAAGAATTTTTATAATTCAAAAAATGACCCGAAAAAACATAATGTTTTCTTTTTATTCCTTCTTTTGTTCTTATAGGTCTATTAAAATAATCAACATAATGATTATGTCCACACATTGCTAAATCACACACAATATTATTGGTATCACGAATAAATCCTCCCTCTGCTAACTCTAATCTTTGAGAAAATTTAGTTCCATGTTTTCCATAAATAATAAATTCTTTATTATTAATCAATAATTTATCAAAAAAGTCTGATTTATCATATGGCACATTAAGAATTTCACTAATAACTTTACTTACATCTAAATTATAATCTTTTTTATTCCTTTTTTCATGATTTCCAGTTGTCATGTAATTGATATATTTTTTATAAGGTTTCAATAAATCTATTAATTCACAAAGTTGTTCATCTGCACTTAAATCTTGTTCAAATGCACCTATACGAAGATTCTGCATATCAATTAAATCGCCTAATAAATAGATAACTTTATGTTTTGTCCGAGTATTCTTAAATACATCTTCCCAATATTGAAAATACTCTAAATCACAGTTAGGCGAACCCAAATGCAAATCTGAAAATGGAAAAATATATAATTTATTTCTTTTTAATCTAAATCTATTTTTTACCATGATTTTTTTGGTTTCCTTAAAATTTAAGAATATAAAAAAAATAATGATATTATTATGATGTTTCCACAATAATATCTTCAATATTATTTAATGGGAATGGATACATTTTATTTGTATTAACTGGTTTATATTGAACCAACACTCCCAATTCATCTAATGACAAATGAGTTACTTTATGTAAATCAAATACTTCTTTATTATCAGTAGTTATAATTGTAATTTTTTTTGCAGAATATGGTTTTTTATAAAATATTGTTTCTCCATCTGAATCTCTTGCAGTATGTAATTTATGAATAGCACTCATTTTTTCTTTTGCATCTTCAAATTTCATAATTTTATTCATACTCTATATTTATTATTAAATCAGTATTTCCCTCAACAACAGTATATTTTGCAGTATGATTATTATCTTCACTTATTGCATTTTCCCATAATTCTGTAAATACACTATCTTTTACATCATTTAATGAATTTACTACATTAACAGTATATTCTCCAATTGGTAAAATAATTTCAAGTGGAGTTTCTTTTTGTAAAATACTTGTTGTATATACTCCATTATCTTTATTTGTGAATTTTAACATAGTTCCTTCTTTGTTGAAGTCCATATTTACAGTATTTGGTGTTATTTTCAATACACCATAAATTGTTGCTTGACTGTTCACATTATTTGTTAATGTTGCAATTTCATTTTCTAATTGTTTAATTCTATCTTCATGAGAACCACTATGAACTGATGAATCATCATAACCATTAATCATTTCTATTAAATTTTTTAATTGATTTTGCAAATATTCATCAATAAATTCCACTTGTTCCGGTTTTAAAGTATAATATTTAAAAGTAACCATGAACAATGCATTTTCATAACAATCTTTACTTAAATCATCTACAAATAAATAATCTGCATTTCTTTTTCTTATTTTTGTACTTAAATGAATACCCATTTTTTCTTACTCCATTTTAATGAATTATCTTCTTATATTATATTTCTGAACAAAAGTGTTATTTAAATGTTATCATTTAATCATTTTAACAACATATCTTCTTCATAATTATCATTTTCATATACAAAATATTGACATACCATATCTGAATGAAATGCTCTTTTACCCTTTCTATAACAGATATTATTTTCATAATAAATACAATTTGCACACTTCATTAAACTTAACCTCTTAATCATCTAATACATCTCTTGCTTGTTCTAAATCACCCTCATAAATATGTAAACTACTGGAATTATAATTAATCCCAATAAACTCTAATAAAGGATATTCTTTTTTTAATTCTTCTGTTAATTTTATTCCTAAATAACTTATAAATAACATATTTGATGGAAATGCAGAATATAAATCATTACTTCTAAAAAATATATGCAACATTAATTTATTGTTTCTTATTGTTGCTTGTATAAATTGTAAACATGGTATATGTTGTTGGTCTTTATCTAATGCAGAACTATATAATGTCATTACTGCACGATTACTTCCCTCATGTTCCCTTAATCTATCACAAACAACTTCAAATTGATTAATATTGTCAATTACATCATTTCTATCTGCTTGGTGAATATTAAATATTCTTTCCGGATATGTATATATAAAATCACTACTTTTAATTATATATTCATCATCAAGACTACTAACATATTCTGCTAATGCTTCTCCTTTCATTGGATAATGTTTAATGTCAAAAACCCCTTTTTTAATCAAATCAATAAATTGTTCTCCTTTAATATTTGTATTACCTATTTGTTTTAATGGATTATCAATAATACAATGATTAATAAGATGCTCTTGCAATACATCACCATCATCTTTTTCATGTTTTTCTCCATTTTCTAATACTACTTTAATAAATTTTTTCCATGCTTCTTCAATATACATAATTATCAACTCTAATCAGATGTAAATATATACAAATATAAAATAATAATACTCATGAAAACAATAACTGGAAAAATCTCCAATATAAAAATTGTTCCGAAATCCCAATTCATACCTAAACTTCTTGCAAGTGTAAACATTAATCCTAATCCTTTATGTGCCATTTAAATCAACTTTATTTCTAATAAACAATTTTTCTAATACATGATATATTGTTTTTGAATCCTTTTTTTTCATAGGATATTCTTGGGCAAACATTCTCATACAATGAGTAATGCCTTTATTTGAATATTTATCAAATAATTCTTGTGCAATATAATGAATAGACATTGGAATTTGCTTTGAATCCCATATTTGCATGAATATTTTTTCAATTTTTTTAGATGATTTTTTTATTAATTCATCAGAATATTCTTCTTTTAACATTCTATGTAAATATTCAGTATGATGATTCTTATATGTTTTATATATCTCATCAACTTCACTACCATATTCATCAAAATATTTTAATACTTCTTTTGTAATGCTACTTCGAGGAATTCCATTTTCACTTCTATGTTTATTTTCAATATCTTTTGGTTTAATTTTAATATATTTTTGAGTATTATTCATAGTAGTACAATTCAAAACTACTCCTTCACTTGCAATTCTGCCATTTGATTCATAAAATTTTTTATTTAAATATTCCATTAAATATTGGATTTTATCAATACAATCAATTATTGTTGGAGGCATTAACTCTTCAATAGGTATTTCATCAAAATACCATCTATATTTCTCCGAAGTAATGTATATTCTTCCTTTTTCAATTCTAAATACTTGGTCGGGTTGTCTGAAATTATGTTTTAAACATAAAATCCATAATTTCATTGGATTAAAAAATTCATTTCCATCATAACAACCAATTAATTTAATATCAATACCAGTAGTATAATGAATAATTTCATGTTGATTAAGTATACCATATAATTCAAACATTAATACACCCAAATGTTTTTTATAATAATGTTGAATATTAGATTTGTCAATTTTATTGTATAATTCAACAAAATTACTATCTGCTACTGCTCTTCCCCTTGTTTTCGGAACAATTTCAATAATATTTCCTTTTTCATCAAGTAAAGGATAAATAATTAAACAACTACCATCAAGTTTTTCATAACAAATACAATCATAATCAAGATTAATACTTCTTTCATCTGAAAAATATTCAATTTTAGGCATTGATTGAATAAATTGTTCAGATTCAACATTATTTACTTCATCAATTAATAAAGAACCAAGATACCTATTAGGTTTCCTACATATCCATCCTTTAATAACATTACCTTTTGGTGTTTTTTCATTAAATCTACTTAAATGTTTAGATTTACATTTACCAAAATATTCAATTGCTTTTTCAACTTCTATCATAATCCTTACTCTTCCTTATTATAATTTTTTATTATATCTATATTCATATAATTCTTCATATAACTCTTCCACAATTTTATTTGCTCTCTCATCAGTTTTATTTAATACTCTACAACAATCTTGCATTGTCATCAATAATTCACCAGTAAGATTATCAATTATCCCAAGATGTGGAATAATTTCAAATCGTTTGCAATCAGTTCTTTTAGTCATTTTATTCTATTTTCTTTGACAGACATTCTACTAATTCATTAGTAATAATTACTTTTTTCATTTCTTCCACTTCTTTTTTCAAGTGTTGATTTTCTTCATGGAGTTCATTCAAAAGTTCACATAATGCTTTTGCAGAAGAAAAATGATAACATCCTAAATCATTATAAATACAAATAGCATTCTTTTCTTTTGACTCTACCCAATCAACAATATCACATTGATTATGTTGATTTACATTCAATTCAAATCGTTTTTCACTCATTATTCAACTCCTTACCATCGATAATAATTTTACATAATCTTGGATGCTCTTTGTAAAATTTTTGTTCTCTTATTTTAAATTTAAATAAATCTGAATTAAAATCTCTTATTTCTTTAGGAGTCAAATATAATGGTAAATTTCCATCATATGCTTTCAAACCCTCCCTTAATAACTCAACTTCTTGTTTTAATTCTTTAATATATTCATCAAACTCATTCAAGAGTTCACATAATCGTTCTGTATAATCAAAAGTATCTAATTGCTCACCAGTAGTATTATCAACAATACATTCTCTAATACTTGTCGGTTCAATTGTAAATCGTTTTTCAGTCATTCATATCTCTCCATTTTATCCAATGCATCTCTCATTTCATATATTACAAGTTTCCTTGATTTCATATTACAGTCATGTAAACTGTTTTGAAGAAAGACTATCTCTTTTTTTAATTGTAGGTTTTCTTCATATAATTCATTTAACTTATTACATAACCATTCATTGGTTGGAGCATATTTCTTATCAACAATAGGTGAAGTTTCACCTTTATATTCATCTAAACACCAAAATCGTTTATTTTTATCCATTATAATCTCTCCAAATGCTCAATCATACTTCTAATATGATATTCGATTAACTCATAACTTGTTACAAGAATAGCATCATCAAAATGTTTCCTTTTTTGATTATAAATAAAATCATATTCTTTTTTCAAATAATCTAACATATCTTTCTCTTTTTCTTTTAAAAATTGATTTTCTTCATGTAATTCATTCAGTAAATCAATAATTCTCTTACAACCTACTCCATCATAAGAGTAACCGAAATCAATCATCACAGTTTTATTTTCTCTATCATATAAATCCCCACTCTTATCCATATAAAATCGTTTATTCTCTGTCATTTTAATCCTCTTCTTCCCATAATCCAATTAATAACCAATGTAATGCAAGAATGATAAATCCTAAAAACATTATTACAGATAAATACATTCCTAATTCAATTCCAAATGCAATTAAACCAATCCCAATAATAAATAATGATAGTATAATAAATACAATTTGCCTATATTGTTTTTCACTCATTCCAATTCCTCCTTAAACATATCACATTCAAATACTTCATCACAATCAATTCCTTTTTTTATAGTACACCAAGTGTCTACTTCTCTATCAGATACCCAAGTGCCATTTTGATACTTACAATCAATGCACAAACTATACTCTCGTTTTTCAGTCATTCTAAATCCTCATCATTCTTTCCACAAAAAAATATATTCTTTGCACCATTACTGCTTATAATAATCATTTTCATACTACAATGTCCAGTATCACAATCCCAATATTTACAAGTTTCACATTTAGTCATTCAAATCATTCCTTAACTTTTTAATAAATAATACTTTCCATCTACAATCTTTGCAAATCTTAACTTCTTCAAATTCATTAATTTTTTCCAATTCCATTTCTCCACCACAATTCCTACATTTCAAATTCTCCCATTCATTTTCAATCATTAATAACTTACCAAAGTTAAATGGAAAAAATTCAGTCATTCAAAACCCTTTCCTATTTGCACTCCATTTTTGATAACCTTGAACCATTTCAATTAATACTTCATTATTTAATTCAAGTACCTTGTTTTCTTCATGTAACTCATTCAATGCTTTACAATATGAAATTAATGCCATTTTATCTCCTTTTAAAGTAGGAAATGTGAATTGTTTAAATTTATCACTTATAACCCAACCATCTTTAATCAATTTCGATTTAACAATCTCAAATCGTTTATTTCCTCCCATTCAAACCACCTTTTCAACTTCCCAAAATGGTGTCCAAAAGTAATCTACCATATCTGTATCATATCGTATAGTATCATTCACCATGATATTATTATAATCTTCATTACTAACTGTTATTTCACCATAACAAGTATGTAATGTACCCACAATTCCACCTCTATTATCGTTTACATATATTAATCCTTTATCATCTACTTTTGCAACTACTTCTTTTGCATGAATGGGGATAATTAACAATAATCCAATTAAACAAATCAAAAATATTATTAATCGTTTTTCAGTCATTTAAACCATCTGCTCCTTGCATTCTTTACTATTGCACCATTTCTGTTTTAATTGGCAATATAATCTTTGATGTTTGTAAATTTGAAAAGCACATTTCTGCCAACTCATACCACTAATTTCAGTCATTCAAAATCACCTTGCTTTGCCCTTATCATTAGTGTATCAATTTCGTGTTGAACTTCTAATAAGACTAATTTTTGATTTTCAAAAAGCAACATCTCCCAAGAACTATTGTCTGCTCTTTTCTGATAATCTTTTGTTCTCATTATTTTTCTTTGAAGAATTGTGTATACCCAACTTAATGTATTATAATCCAAATTTTCAGTCATTCAATCTCCTCATATTTGTCTAATTCTTCCTTTAAATATTTTACATAATGTTCTACTCTTTTTAAACTATGATATTTTTTAAAATATTCCTTGTATAATCTATTGAGCCGATTAATCTCTTTAACAAAATAATATCTCCCATCATCTGTTTCTAAATCCCAACTAACTCCATTATTGTCAATTATTTTACTACCTTTCACTTCAAATCGTTTTTCAGTCATATTCACCACCTACACCCTTTCACTACTGCACTTCTATCTATTCTCTGTTTTGGTGTAAGCATATGAACAAGATACATACTATTCTCTTCACCCATATGATGATAGTTAATAACTATATTGTCCATATTTCTCCACCAATCTTTTTGCCGACAATAATAATCGACATATCGACTCATTTAATCCATTCTCCTTTGAATACTTTTCTTAACCTTATTATCTGTCCATTATCCAACCATATTTCATTATTCTTATCACATAATAATTTAATAAATGCTTTAAGTTCCTTGTTTTCTTTGCTTAATTCTTCAACTTTATTTTTCGCCTCATCATATAATAATCCCCAGTTATGACTACAACCCTCAAAACCTTTTATTTCTTCTTTGAGTTTCTTGTTTTCTTCTGCTAATTCATTTAATTTATTACAAATCTCTTCTGCTTGAATATAGACATCAACAATCGCAAATGATTCATCACCATCAAATAATTTCCTATCCCTACACCATTTTCTATGAGTAAATCTTTTTTCAGTCATTCTAAATCTCCTTGCAATTTGTTGTGTTTATTTTTTAAACCATTTACATAGTTTTTAAAGGCATCAGATGGTTCTGCATCTTGCTCTCGCAATATTGAAATTTCATTCCATAAAATACTGTTCTCACTTACACTTATTAAGCAGTTATGTTTCCAGTCTTCTTTTTCTTCATGTAAATCATTTAACAAATCACATAACTTTTTAGCATCAATACTTGAATAATAACATTTTTCTTCTGTATCATAAATATTCTGATTACTATCAGATGAAATATAATATCTTTTTTCAGTCATTCACTTTTCCTCCCCTAAAATATCAAGTAATCTGTTTAATGTACTTGCTCCATCGAAATCAAGATAAGTATAACAATCATCTCTGAATGCTTTAATTTGTCCAAGAATAAATTTATTTTTTTCTTTGAGTTCCTCGTTTTCTTTTTCCAATCGTTTGGACTTATCAAACAATCCATTTATTCGACTACATAAAGCATTAACTCCTCCTTGATATTCCAATAAATATTTTCTTCCTTTTGGACTATTTTCTGTAATAGTTAATCCATCAACTGTAAATCGTTTATTTTCTGCCATTCTTCTACCTCATAATGCTCACATAATTCTGTTTTTAGAGTAAATATTGTTTTCACTTCACAAAATCCAGTATCATAATTCCAGTATTTGCAATTATAACATCGTTTATTTTCTGTCATTATCAAATCACATCATTTAATAAATCACATAATGATTGTAAATTTCTTGGTTCAATATCAACAAATTCATGCTTTTTATGAGTAACTGTATCTTTTATATTATGCACACCATGATACCCAGTTTCAACAATAAATCGTGTTTCACTCATTCTAAATCACCATATCCTTTGAAAAATTCTGAACCAAAATAAATATGATTTTCAGTTTTAAACCATTTTTCATCATTTTTTGCCATTATTGACATAATCCCAGTAACTTGTTTACCAATATCAGTTTTTGGAATTTGAACATAAGTTCCTTTTAATTCACTAAACTTTTCTAATTGTAATTGTTTTAATAATTGAGGCAATCTTAATGGATTAAAATCAACACAAACTCCACCATGAGTGGTTTTTAATGTTAATTCCAATCGGAAATTTTGCCCACTTATTCCTTCAATATCATCAAATAATAAATCTGCATTTGTAATTAAAGCATTCTCTGTCATTCTTTCACCTTGTAGTATTCCACCATTGTTTTATATCATTTACTGTAACAGTTCCTTTATCTTCAACAAAATCAAGCATTTCCATATGTTTCGATTTAAGCATTTGATTTTCCTTTTTAAGTTCTTTGTTTTCTTTTTCTAAATCTTCATTACAATCAATAATAAAACTAATGTATCCACTAAAAATATCTTGTTTATCCCCCAAAAGTAAATCTACATCTCGAATTAAACTATGAACAGTTATATCAATCTCATCTTCTTCATAATCTTTAATAAAATATTTTAATTCACCAATAGTTCTTTTAAGCAATGATAAAACATAATCTGCATCCACTTCTTCAAATTTAAATTTGGATTTGAGTTCCTTGTTTTCTTCTTTTAACTGCTCATTCTCTTTTTCCAATTCTTTAATTTTTTCTGTTGCTTTATCAGACCAATATTTGCTCCCATCATATAAATCTACAATTGCTTGATTTTGGTCATTCAAGAATACTACTAATTGTGCTACGAATTGTTGAGCATTCAAATCTGAATGTTTTAAAACAAGTACATCGCCACTACGATTTTCTTTAACTCCAATTTCACCATCACAATCAGTAATAATTGTAAATCTATCTTCACAAGTTTTTCTTCCAACAAATAATCGTTTTTCAGTCATTTTCTTCTCCTTAACTCTTCATTAATTTCACATTGACTAACTTCTAATCCCCATTCAATGATTTCTCTCAATTCTTTATTTTCTTCTTTGAGTTCTCTCCATTCGTTTTTAGTATTTCTTTCACGAATGAATAACACTTCTCTTTGTTGTTTAAGTTCATTGTTTTCTTTTTTTAATTCTTTATAATTTGTTGCAATTATTCTGCTAATTCGTTGATGTACCTTTCTTTGCTTTTCTAATATTTGATTTTCTTCGTGTAACTCATTTAAGAGTTTTACAACTTTTCTATAAGCATCTTCATCGCAACTTTCACATAATTCATTTTCTGCTTGATAATCGTATATTCCACTACCTAATACTGTTTGAGTTACTGCAAATCGTTTTTCAATCATTCAGATAACTCCTTTTTTGTTAATTCTAATTCTCTTCTTAATTCTCTCTGCACATCATTTAACTCATTAGCACTTTTAATATTTTCCAATATCACTTTTTTATTCTCATTAACTATTCTACGATTCCATCGTTCCAACAATCCTATTTCTAAACTTTTTGCAATACGATATGCAAAAACAATTAAAAAAACCAATAATGGAACTAAAATAATAATATACAATATTGTCATTAATTCAAATGAAATTAAAATTTCAGTCATTCAAACTCACCATAATCCATCAGTAATATTCTTCATAAGGCATTCCAAGAATATCTTCTATATCCTTTTTTAATTGTTTGTTTTCTTCTATCTGCCCCATATACATTTTATGAAGTTTATCAAATCCTTCGTTATTTTCTTTCAAATTTAATTTTGATAAATTTAATTCATTTTTAAGTTTCCTATTTTCCTTATCCAACTCATTCAATATACTACATACATCTTCTCTACTCATCATTGAATCTGTTTCATCAACAAGATAATTATCAAATTGCCATACAAGAATATCTCCATCTTCATCTTTGAAATCTTCAATATTTTTATCTGCTTTTGATAAATCAAATATAGCATAATCACGATATTCTAATAAATCATCACAATAATATTGTTTTTCACTCATAAAAAAATCACCATCCACCATTTACATATCTTTCCCATTCTCTATCCTCAAATTTATTCAACAAATCTACAATTTCATTCAAAGACAAAGTTCTTAACAATTCCCTATCATAAATTGCACCATCATCACGAAGATAATATCTTTTTTCACTCATAATTATTCCAATCCTTTAAATTTTCTTTTAACCAATTAATATCAAAATTCAAATCAGAAGAATGAATTATTGTTAATCGTAATCTATGATTTTCATCAATTAAACCATTATTAACTTTTTCTGCATAACTTAATCTTTGTTTCATTTGTTGGTTTTCTTCTTGTAACTCATTAAGCATATTACAACAATCTTTCGCATCAAAACCATTTCCAAAATGATAACATCTTTTATTAATATTCCAGTTATCTTTCATTTCAATATCATTTTCAATTGTAAATCGTTTATTCTCTGTCATTCCAAATCACCATTAAATGTTTTCCAGTCAAATCGTATCATATCAAGTATTTCTTCAAGTTCTTCTTCATTCATTTCTTTTAATCTACCTACATACCATTTTAAAAACCCACTAACCCAATTTGCTCTTACTGATGGTGGAGCAAGATAATCTTCAATCTCTAATCGTGTCATCACTTACACCTCTTCCAATCTTGCAATAGTATATATTTCATTTATACATCTTCGTAATCGCCCATTCTCTTCTTGCAGTTCTTGTATCTTTTTCTTATAGTTAGTGTAATCTTTATCTCTCAATATATCATTGATGAGTTGCAGTCTTGCGATTGTATTTTGCAACTGTTTGTTTTCTTCTGCTAACTCATTCAATTTATCAACAAGTTGAATAATATTCTCTTCCGAAGTGGAATAGACATAAAAAAGATTAGACTCATCTAAATCATCAGAATGATTTTTATCTATCTCATACAGTTTCACTTCATCCAAAAATTTATCAGTTTTACTAATTTCAAAACTTTCAAATCCAAATCGTTTTTCAGTCATTCCCATCACCATCATCTAATCCTTTTGTTGCTATTCCATTCCACCATTCTACAAAATCATCAATAGGCATATATTTATTCTGTTTTTGCATATAATTCGCAACATTATCTAACATTTTCAATAATCTCTCATTAGATTGTTTTAACTGCTCATTCTCTTTTAATGATTTATGATACAATTCTGCATATTTTGTTGCACCATCTTCCAATAACTTATTTTCAATTTCAAGAAATTCACATTCATCATTTAATTCATTCATCAAATCGCATAACCATTTGGTTTCAATTTCAGTACGAATGCCATTAATTACATTTATTTTATCGGGAGTATCGTTATCAGTAATACCAAATAAATCATCTTGTGGTTTAATTGTAAATCGTTTATTTTCTGTCATTATCAATCAATCCTTTTCCAAGCCAAATGCTCATCTGTTTTTCCATTTTTAAGATAATACAACCCTTTTAATCTTTCACATTCTCTTTTCCACATTTCTTTTTCATCATTTAACTCATTCAATAACTCCACCACATCACTAATATTATACAACTTCAATCCTTTTTGAATAATAATAAGTGTACCATCTTTTGCAACATTCTGCGGGAATATTTCAAATTTTTCAGTCATAAAAATCATCTCTTCTTTGCTTAATGACAATATAATCGTGTTCTATTATTACATCACTATTCATAATATACTCATATAATTCATTAACAACTTTATTATATGCTTGTCCTATGTCATCTGCATCTACAAGTACCCTAACATCAACAAAAAATTCAGTCATTCCACATCACCTTTTCATATGATACCTTGCTTTACTTAATTTTACCCATTTTCTCATTTTATACCTTGAATGCCTTTTAGGAAAATCATTATTGATACATACATTCCTTTTTAGATATTTGCTCATTGTAGGAGTATTTATTGTAACAGAGTCTGCTAAAACATAATTAAGTTTCATTCAAATCACCATACATACCAATACATCCAAAACCAACAATTAGAACATTTGTAAAAATAACTGAAAGAATTAACCATCTCTGCCCCACACTTCTCACATCGTATATTCTCTGTCATTCCCAATCACTTTCCAGTTAATGTTATCCAATTTATTCCATCAAAACAATGTACATTCTGTAAATCTTGAATATGTTCACAATCATCATAAATTACACTTACACGAACCTTTTTATCCCCATTGCCAGTTTCAATAAGGTCTAATAAATGAGATGTTAAATCTCTAACACTTATTTCAGTCATTCAAAATCAACTCTTTATGTCCTAATAACCATTCATTATAATCTTCAATTATTTCTTTTAGTGCTTTTTGACCCAATTCTGTTTTCTGATGTTCAATATGCTCTGTAATTAAATTTTGAATATAATTTAATTGTGTTTTTAACTGCTCATTCTCAATAGTTAAAGTATCAATATTTCTACCGAATTTTAATGCTCTTTCTCGTTCTTCATTAAATCTTATTTTTAACTGCTCATTCTCATTCCATAATTTATTTAATTCATCTACAAGTCCTTGACAATGAAATGGTTTTCCTTTGCTAATTTTCTGAATTGGAATTGATTGATATTGAGAAATTGAAGAATTTTTAATATAAGTAAATCGTTTTTCAGTCATTCAATCACCCATTCAAATAAATCCCTATCTACACAATTGTCCTTATCATTTAACAATAGTATATCATGTTCAATACTGGATAAATAATTTAAAATTTCTTTTTTATGGTATTGGGGATTATTATCCAACACCATTTCTTGTGCTTTCAGTAATATAAGATACATTCTTTTTAAACTGATATTTGCACATACATCACATACTTCTTTTTCAATCATTAATATCCCTCAAATTTAACTTTTGAATATTTCTTCATAGGTTGTAAATCCACCATTGGAAGTTTATTTTTTATAGGAGTAACAACCAACCCACTATCATAACTTACAACCACTTCTAAATCACCATACTCATCAAGTAAAGGTTCTAATAACTCATATAATTCTCTAACAGTCACATCTTTTTCAGTCATTAGAAATCACCTTTCCAAATTTCTCTCATTTTTTGAAATTCTTCAAATGTAAAAATGATTCCACCCCAATATCTTACATTTTCACTACTGATGTTCTCTACTTCCATCTGAACAAGCATTGTATGAATTAATTCTTTAATTTCATTATTTTCTTTTTGTAATTTTGACAATGCTTTACTTCTTTCTCTTGCTTTTGTATCAAGATTGTTCATAACATCTACAATCTCATTTGCTTCTACTTCATTAACCAACCATTTTTCTCCATCGTAGAAATGGTCATAAATATAATGCCCATTAGTAGAAAATCGTTCTTCAGTCATTTAAATCATCTACCTCAATTTTCACATTTATTTTTTTAATGTACTTTAAAGCATATTTTAAGCCACTATTTTCTAATTTAAGCCTCTCATTTTCATCATTTAACTCATTTATTATATCTACAAGTTCATCTTCACCTAAAACACTAAACCCATACTTCCTATCATTAATCCCATTCTCATCAAGATAAAATCTTTTTTCACTCATTCAACATCACCATTTTTCTTGCAACCAAGCAATAATCATTAAATTTAATGCTTCTTCTTTTGACATTCCATCATTCATCATTTTTTCTAACTCTTTTTTAAGAACTGGATGTTTAGGTATTCTTTTTTTTCATCTCTTCAAATATTAAAATCATTCCAAATCACTCCATATTTCACTCATTCCAATCCCACCATAATTCATCATTCAATTTTAATTCAAGAAATGCCATTACTCCACTTATAACTCTTTGATATTTTTCTTGTCTTTTCGAATATTTAGATATTCTTTTCCCTTTTCTAATCCTATACTCTTCAAGATTGTTGAGTTCATCAACAATTTTATCAATATCATATACTCTATTATCAGTATCTATAATACCTTTAAATTCTTTTGTATTATCATCATAATAAGCATGAAATTTTCTCATATTACACTCTTCCTTAATCAATAATTAACCTTATATCATGATTATAATCTTCTATTTTTGTTAATAATTCGGAAATCCCAATTATTTTCTCTTTTAATAAATCATTTTCTTTTTTTAACTTAATGATATATTCATATTCATCAAATTTTTCACTACATAAATCATCTAATTCATTTAATGTATCACATAATTCAGACCAAGATAATTTATCATCTTCACATTTTCCAGTTGAATTCCAAGTATCAATGATTCCATAACAATCAATAATAAACCTATCAGTCATAATATCTCCATAATCCATATAATATTCCAATTACTAAAAATATTAAAAACCAACTAACAATAACATCCCACATCATTTTAATAAACCTCTTAAATATTTTTCTTGAAATAAATTCAAAATCCAAAATGGTTCATCCCATTCACAATAAATACATTCTTCATGAATTCCTAATACTTTTGCAACAGTAGACTTATCTGATTTAACACCTATTAATATTCCAATATTTTCATTAGTGAATATATCTGCTCTTAAACATTCTATACCATATAAATGTAATCTATATAATATTTGAAGATGACTCCATTCTAAATCATCATCTAATTCTAAAATATTCCATTCATCTGATTTGTATGGGAAATAATCCTCATCATACTTGAATTGACAATGAGGACAATCACTTCCATCATTAGTAGTTTCAGTACAATAATTACATCTTTCCATAACAATATAATCCTTAATTTCTTCTTCTTAATTTATAACCATCTTTCAATGCTAATTCTCTTATCTCTCTACATTTCCTTGCTCCTCTACCACCATTAATACCCACAGTATTAAATGCTTTTGTTAAACTATACCCTTTATTCAACAATGGTTTAACTTCATTCCAATAAATATCTTTCATTTCTTCCATATACTCTTCTTCATTTCTTTCTATAATTCCCATTATAAATCACCTAAAATTGCTCCACAAATAATAGCAATAATTATTGCCAATAATAAAATACCCATACTCATTATCTTTCTTGTTCTTCCAAATACTCCATACATAATTTGCATAATTCAGTTGCTATATCCCTATCTCTTATAGGAAAATGAAATTTAATAATATCAAACCCACTTAATCTATCTTTAATAAAACCTTTACCTTCAAATACATCCATATCATATCTTTCAATCATTTGTTTACTCATTATTCTACACACTCCTTTTTAAAAATATTTTTAAGATAATTCAAATAATCAATTGCCTTATCTATATCCTCAATTATATCTTTTCCATTTCCTTTTTTACCACAACGAACAGTATATTTAATCACATTACCTTTACAAAATCCAATTAATTCATCTTCACTAATCAAACCTTGTTTAAAAGCAGACAATGGACTTAAACCATTCGATTTATAATATTCCGGTTCAACCATACTTAAACACACTTCCTTTAAAATCATATCTTCTCATACTGTTTAGAAATTAATTTCAAATTCTTATTAGAAGTTACAGTAACATACATAATACTACTAAATGGAACAATACATTTCTCCATAACAACTTCATCTTCAACATTGAATTCAATTTTAATTTCCATATGAAGATTAAAAAAAATAGGTTTCTTATTAATTAACAAATTAGAACCATCAATAAAATGCAATATCATACAAGTTCCTTCTTTGTTAAAATTCTCATTACATACGAGTATAAAACTTGTTTTATCCATTTATTCCAACTCTCCTTAAAAATTAATATTAAATTTTAAGAATGGTTAAAAAAAGGAATCGAACCTTAAATTATAACCCACCATGAGTATAATACATACCAATGTTTTAACCAATACATTATTAGTTTACAGTCTGAAAAGCACTTGTGAAGTTACTTGAGGAACATCAGACCATTCTTCTTCATATATTTGCCACATGAAGAAATCCCCTTATTTTCTCATCTTATATAAAGAAGAAAAATACACGATACGAGAGTTTTTTTCCTATGAAACTTTTTAATTAACGAACGAATAGATTTTTCTGAAAATATTTTATACTTATTTACTATTATTCAAAGAATAATAATAAACAAGAACTCCTCCTTTTTCAATTGAATGAATATTATTTAAAAAATGAGTATTTTTAAGTTCATAACTTAAAAACTTACCAATCTTCCGACTGGTAATTGAAGTTCTAAAACCCCAATCATACTCATTAATAATATTTGCTAATTGATTAGCAGACAAACAATTTGGACTCTTATAAACCAAGATAGATTTAATTAAAACTCTTAATTTTGTTTTTTCCATCTTATCCATAATACATCAAAATTCTACTTTGTCATATCTTTCAGAATCTAATATTTCAATCAAAACATCATAAGGATTGAATTTTTCACTCATAACCATTTTTAATACATTTTGACTGAAACCGGAAACTAATGTAACTCCTAACTCATTTTCAGTTAATGGTATAACTCCGGTACGAGAATTTACATTCCAAAAGATTAATTTAGGTAAATCATAACCAACTGCATTATAATATTCTTTAATTTCATCAAACAAACTTTTAGTTAAAATATTTGTATCTCTTCTCCATCCTCTTTGAGCAGAATCAAATTCCATGTCAGAAATAATAAGAATGTTTTTAATCATTTCTTCATTTGGAATATCATTTTCAACTGCTACTCCAAGAATAAGTTTGAAAACTGCTAAAATATTTGTATTAGAAATTTCATTATGTTCTCTTGCAGTTAATAGTTTATCCCTTAATTTCTTATCATTACTTAAATCAACAAATTGTGGTCTGTTAGAAAAAGTAATGTATTTATTTTTGTAAACACCAGTATTATGTTCAGAAGTGTAAATTGCTAATGCATTAGCAACATCAAGAGCAGTAGTATGTCCACTACTACCCACCGGAATAGTCATACTACCACTTCCATCTGCAACAACAAGAGTATTACTAATGTTTATGTTTTTGAGATTATCCCATGCTAATTCTAATACATCATCATAATCTCTTAATTTATATTTGGAAACTATATCAACTGGTGTTGCAACATTCATGTTTAATTTAGAATTGCCTTTTCTAACAGACTCTAAATATTCCATTCTTCTAATCTCATCATGCCTCATAAAAGCATCTTTATATTTGAGATTTGCCAAAGATGGAACTTTATTATAATCAATATCACTCCATTTGTTATCACACATTTTAACTTCAACAACATCTAAATATCTACGAAGTTCAGATAACATTAAACGATATTTTCTTGAACTTAATCCAAGTAATCTTCTAACTTTTTTGGCTAATGATTTTGTAGTTTTGCTACTTGCATTTTCACTTGGTAACCATTTACCAAGTAATGAAATAGGTTTATTCTGTTCCATATTATTAATATCTGATTCTAATTGTTTACTAATAATATTAATAATATGTTTATCAGTTACATCACTAATACCAATTAATGAAACTAAATCATCAAATCTACCATATTCACTAATAATATGAAGATTTTTAATAAATAATTCCACATCTAATTCAACTAATCTTTGATAACAGATACGAAACAATCTTCTTTCACCTAATCCTTCACGAATATCTCTTGCAAAAAATAACCATTTTAAAGCATAAACATGATTTTCATGAAAAGCAGAATCGAATAATTTAATTATTTCATCTTCACTACTATTACGAAGACTACTTACTTTAAAATTCAAATCAACTAATGCAGATTTAGAAGATTTGTATCCTATTGCACCATTTTCTGTTTTAGTTAAATTATCTTGTTTTTTTAATTCAGTTTCTATTAAATTGAACATAATAATAAACTTCCATCTTTGAATTTAAACAATATTTAATAAATGATAAAAAAATATGAATAATATACTAATGGTTAAAATGATTTAATAATAAAAAGAATACAAATGGTAAAATTCTAATTCATATTTTTCACGATATAATAATAAAGGTGGTAGCAAATTCCGAATATCATCTCATTTTAAACCATTAGTAAATTAAACCCATTTTCCTATACATCTATAAATTTATACATTTTTCCTTTGGAAAAAATGAAATTGAAATCTCAAAAAATACAAGATGCATTTTATCAAATGATGCAATTTCATATATGTCAAATACAGTATAATATTTTGCAGTGATGCATCTTTCATAATTTGAGAACCGGTTAGACATACCAAGATACTTTTTGTAGTTCAACCATATGTTATTCAAATCATTATTTTAGTATATTGCAGTTAAAGTATCTTTCAAATCTAAACCTATATATCATACGATAGAGCATTATAAATTTAACTCTTCACCATGAATTTTTTTCCAAATTTCACACACATTTTTATCAGTTACTTTATTAACAGATTGGAAATCTGATGGTTCTAATTTACATAAATCATTAAGACAATTAACATCTAATTCATTAGCAATGTTTTTTGCTTTAACTTCACCAATACCATTAATTGTTGTTAAGTAAACTGCACATGGCACTTCTTCCAACTCTTCTTTTGGTGAAGGTCTAACAATTCCACCATATTTCTTTGTATCTGCAATTTTAGAAGAAATGTTAAGCATTTTTTTAAATGCTTCTTCTTCATTTTCAACAAAAATGATAGGAACATACATTGAATAAATCCTATCAAATGCACCATTCACTTGTTTATCCATACGAGCAACTAAATTTCTCATTGTTCTGTATTTATATCTAAATGAAGGTACTGTAAAGTAAAGATTTTCCATTGCTTCTCTAAAATCACCACATACAATTAAATAACTGTATTCATAGTGAATAGATTGATTACTTACCTCATGAAATAATGTTTTATTTTCCATACTGTTAATGAAATCTTCGCAAGTTTTGAATTCAAAAATTGCTTGTTTCCCATCATTAGTGAAAAATAAATAATCACCATATTTCAAAGGTTCAACTTTCACATTGTATTTTCCAATATAATAATTATAGGCATTTTTACCTCTCACTTTTTCATGAGAGTCTATAATTATTGTATTAATATACCAATTACTCATTTTTAATAATCACCAAGTCAATCTTCACTTGTATTAATATATGAATGAAGTAGTATATAAAGTTATCGGTATATGATAATAGTATCATAGTTATGTGTTAATGGATAACCCATCAAAAATAGAAACATTTATATACTATGAAAACTAATATTATAATAGACAATATATTAATGGAGGAAAAACTAAAATGAATTTAAAATTAGAAATTATATGTAAAGAATTTAAACATAAGAAACTTATGAACAATAAAATTATTGTGTCTGAAAAAGGTGGTGAATATTATATTATACCATTGACAAAATCTTTTGATTTAGAGTCTGATGAAGAAGTGTACAAATTAACATTTGAAAATCAATTATTATGGATTAAGTATAGTAATAATGCGAGAGAGATATTGATTAAGGAATTTGATTTTCAAGACTTTATTGTGATTGAATCAAAAGATATACTTGATATATATGTTAATATTCATACCACTCAATGTTTTAGGAAGAATGTTTGGCAATCAAAAAATAATACAAGTGTTAATAAAAAATATCTTGGAAAGTATTTATTGATTTTACCTATTTTTGAGGATATGATTGATATTAAAGAATTTGGTATTGGTATTACTAATTATCAGATTCATATGAACACTAATGAGATTTTATTGAAACAAGCGAAGAAAAGGTCTGAACATGGTTGTTACTTGATGCTTACCAATAATGTTAATTTGAGTCAAGAAGCATTGTTTGTTCCTTTGAAGGATGATGATTTAGGTTTATTTTTACCTTAATTCTTTTTTTAGTATTTTTTTATTTTTGGGAGTATTGTGGTTTTTTGTAAGGGTATGGTGAGTCACCATGCTTTATCACTATTGTTATTATGAACATTATTCATTTTTTTTAAATATATTATAGAAATGTTGAACAATGTTCAATTATTTTAATAAAAAATAAACAAACAATCGGAAGGTAATTTCCGACATGGTGAACATGGTGAAAAAACGAATAGGGTTACATTTCAAGTGTAAAATTTTCTTATATAATGGTATATGTATTAAAAATCACCATGTTCACCATGCCGATAACATACCAAATGAACAAAACTATATTATATTATATATTATTATATTAAAAAATATATAAATATATAATAATAAGCAAAAATACTGAACAATGTTCAACAAATAACAATTGTTATAACATGGTGAACCAAACATACCTCACCATACCCCACCATACCCACCATGCTTTAAATATAACATAAACAATGAAAACACGATAAAAACAAACAAAAACCGAGTCCAAGACCAAAAAATACTGCAAAACAAAAAAGTCAAGCGAATATGATAGCGAGGGCAAAATGCAACATTCGGTGTGTCTGTTGTAAATACAACAGTTTCTATATGAAACAGTTTCCTTATGAAACAGTTTCCTTATGAAACAGTTTATTAGTATACTAATTTCAGACCTTTAAAATAACATAAAGTTAGATTAAGTTATATTAAATTAGTTTACTATTAAACTAAATATGTATACAAATTTTCAAAATGTATACAAATTTTAAGGATTTCAAAATATCACTTTTTGTGAATTTTATTTCACTTTTTGTGAACAAATTTAAATAATTCACTTTTTGTGAATTTTATTTCACTTTTTGTGAAATTTTTTTCATTTGTGTTAAGGTGTAATCCAAAAGGTTACACCTATTTTTTAGGTAATACTTTTTAGTTAATTTGTATTATTTATCATGATTAATCATTACAAATTATTTTTAAGTTTATTTGATTTTTTTTAAATTTTGTTTGATTTGGTTTTTTAAATTTTGTTTGATTTTTTTGTTAATTTTATTTGATTTTTTTGTCGGTTTTTTCATTTGTTCGTATGTATACGAATTAACTGTTTAATTTTTTGGTATATTTTTTGTTATTTTGTTTAACATTTGTTAAAAGTTTATGTTATTTTGTCGATATATTTTGAAAATTTTTATTAATTTGTTCATTGAAAGAAATTGTTCTATTTACTATAATCTCATATATATCAAATACTATACAAAATTTCAAAATTCAAATAGATTAAGGAAATTAACAAATCAATTAATAATTTTAATAGTTAGTATCATTAGTTTTAATTTAATTAATCGTATCTTTCATAATTCGCATACTTACAATTTAGAAATTTTCAGTAAGTAATACAAATTTAGTACATTAGTAATATTAAGTTTATTTGATTTTTTTTAAAGTTTATTTCAGTTACTTTATACACATAGTATATACAAAATATGTACGATATTTGTACGATTTATATACATTCAGAATTTAAACACATAGTATATACAATTTTAATACGATTTATGTACATTCAGAATTTAAACACATAGTATATACAATTTATGTACTTTAAAATATACACATAGTATATACAATTTTAATACGATTTATATACAATATATTACTATTTTGAAAATTTTAGTATTTTGTCAATTTTTTTAAAATATTTCTAAAAATCTTTTAATTTAAAGTACGATTTTGTTTAATTTGTTCAATGAATTTTGAAATTTTGATTTTTAAATGTTCAGTATTTTTTTAATTTTATTGTTCATTTGTTTAGTATTTGTTTAAAAACATTGTACACTTATTTTTTAGTATTTTTTTGATGTTCAATTTTTTTAGTTTTTTATAATATTTTGTTTAATTTATAGTATGATTTTGTTTAATTTGTTTATTGAATTTTGAAATTTTTATATTATTGTTCAATTAATGATAATTATATATGGTATGAACGACATAATACTTACTATGTAAGTAGAAATTCAAGTGAAATTATTGTAAATGGTGCGATGTGAAGTAACCTTTCACATCGTAAGGTGTAAGGTTCGGCATTTGCCGGTTTTTTCCGGTTTATGTCGTTAGGTATCCGGTCTATATCATAACCGGCATATGTGTAAGATTTCCGACATTGGACTGACTGAAAAGGACTAATCAACAATTTAAGTACACATAAATAACATTAAGTAAGTCAGAAATTTATTTCCTTATTTTCCTTATTTTTTCCTTATATTGTCGTATGGATTTGTTTTAAGGTTTAAATCCTTTCAAATCCTTTTTTAATTAAATCAAATAAAAATAAGGTGTTAATTATGGAAAATAAAAGACAAATAGACATTAATTATAAAATGGACAGTATGGTATCTGATATTGTAGAAATGAAAGATATTATAAATAAAATGTACGATATGGAAAAATTCGTATTAAAACTATCTTTTGAAACTTCATATTCAGACAGTCAGTTTATAAGATTTTGTTTAGAAAATACAATAGGAAATACTACTTTTAACAATGGATTAATTGTGTTGTATCATAAATTATACGATATTTCCGACATTAAAAACTTTAATGAAAATGAAATTTTAATTAAGTTTTTTGAAATTCAAAAGGATTTAAAAGATATTAAAATTAAATTTCAGATTTCAGACAAAAGAGAATAATTATTCTCTTTCTTTCTTTTTATTTTGTTCTTATGGATTTGTTAAGGTTTAAATCCTTTCAAATCCTTTAATTATGGAAAAAATTAAAAATAAGGTGTTAATTATGAATATAACTAATCGTACATTATTAGACATTGAAATGATTTGTAATAATTTAATTAAAGTATCCGAACATAATAATTATTTTTTAATCGGATTAGATACCGACAAAATCGGATTAAATTTAACTTATAATGATATTTTGTACATAATGAAAAAATTTTATGATAAAATATTATTTTGTTCAAATTTAAAAGGTATCAAATCAATAAAATTACAAAATCATTTAATTATTTTAAACAAATGGTAATTATTACCATTTTATTTTATTTTATTTTATCGTATGGATTTGTTTTAAGGTTTAAATCCTTTCAAATCCTTTATTTTAAAAAATAGTTAAAAATAAGGTGTAATTATGGAAAATAAACAAAATTATAATAAAGAAAGTGAATTTATAGAAATTTCAGTTAGTAATGATATTTTATTTATGTGTTCAGATTTATATAATTTTGAACAAATTAAAAAACAATTAACTAAAATTTTTATAAAAATCTTTAAATTTAATGATTTTGTAACAAATGAACAATTTATAAATAAATATTTTGAACATTCTTTAAATATGATTTCTGAAAATTTAAACGATAATACTATTAAATCAAATAAAGATTTAAAATATTATATTCAAAATGAAATTTATTTAACAATTTCAAATAATGAATTTTTATTTAATAAATTTTTCAATAATCAATATTTAAATGTTCAAAATTTCTTATTTGTTAATGAATAATTTTTAATTATTCATTATTTCTTTTATTTTATCGTATGGATTTGTTAAAATTAGTTATTTACTAATTAAAAGGTTTAAATCCTTTCAAATCCTTTAAATTAAAAATAAGGTGTAAATTATGGAAAATAAATTATTTAAAAATGTAGAAAATGAAAATTATTCAAAAGTAAAATTGAACATTTTAAATAAATTAGTAAAAGAAAATAATTATCTTTTAGATATTTGTAATAAAATTGAATTATATTTTATTATAAGTAATAAAGATTATATGAAAAAAGATTTTGAAAATTTTATTTATCCACATACTTTTAATAATAAAAATCTTTCATATATGGAAAATATACATCATTTGAATGAAAATTCATTTAAATTTTATTTAGAAATAAAAAGATGTAAATTTTCAGATTATAAAGGATTTAAACAAATTCTTTTAAAAGAAAATGAATATTTAAAAGATATTATTAAATTTTATTCAGTTTTTATACATAAGAACAATAAAAAATTATTAAAAGAAATAAAAGATTTAAATTTAAATGAACAAATTAATAATATTAATATGTTTTATACTAAATTATAAATCTTTCTTTCTTTCTTTCTTTTTATCGTATGGATTTGTTTTTAAGGTTTAAATCCTTTCAAATCCTTTAATTATGGAAAAAATTAAAAATAAGGTGTTTATATGTCTTTAAAAAAAGTTAATGAAAATTTAAAAATATTAAATGTTTTTAATGGATTAATTGAACAAAATATTATTTCTGAAAATCATATTTCTAAAAAATGGAACGATTTAAACAAATTAGAAATTATTTTAAATGAATTTTCAGATAATAATATAATGTTATTTTGGTTTTATTACCACAATGAAAAATTTAATAATTGTTTCATTATGTTGAAAAATTTAGTATATAAAAAATATTCAGAAATTAGAAAATATTATTTATTAAATAATAACTTTTAATTTCTTTTTATTTCTTTCTTTTTATCGTATGGATTTGTTTTTAAGGTTTAAATCCTTTCAAATCCTTTAAATTAAAAATAAGGTGTTTTTAATGAAATCAAAAAACTATTATTTAACTAATGATTTTTTAAGGAAAAATAAAATTTATACAAATGATATTTTATTAAGGTTACAATATAGTAATTTTAGGATACCTAAAAATAAATTTATGGAAAATAAAAAGACATTTAAAAATAACCAAAAGGTTATTTTTTCTGATGGAACATTTATAAAAGGAAATATATTTAATATTGTACTTAATAAAAGGATTAAAAAATATTATAATATGTTTTAATCCTTTCTTTCTTTCTTTTTATCGTATGGATTTGTTTTAAGGTTTAAATCCTTTCAAATCCTAAAATAAATTAAATAAGGTGTAATTATGGAAAATAAATTTAATACAAATATTAAAAAAAGTAATAAAATAGTATTTGAAAAATTAGAAAATGAACAATACAATATTAAATTTTATAATGATAATAAAATTGTTAATGATTTTTTATTTATTTTGAACATTAAAACAATTTTAAAATTAATTAATAAAAAAAATATTGTATTATTATCTGAAAATGTTTTATTATCTAAAATATTTTTAACTGATTTAATTAATAAAAAAGGATTAATTTATTTATAAATCCTTTTTTCTTTTTTATTTTGTTCTTATGGATTTGTTAAGGTTTAAATCCTTTCAAATCCTTTTTTAAATAAATCAAATAAAAATAAGGTGTAATTATGGAAAATAAATTAATTTTAAATGTTAAAATTGAAAATTCAGAAAATGGAAAAATTGAAAGTATTACTAAAATAGAAAAATTATTATATTTTATTATCATTAAATCTTTAAAAAATGTTCCTATCGAATATTTAAAAAATAATGATGTTAAATTAAATAAATATGGATTTTCTATTAGTTATAATATTTATAATGGACAATTACAATTTAATAATAATGATAATTATTATTTAAATAATATTAGACATATTTTATTAAAATATAATATTAATAATGTAATTGAATATATTTTAATTGAATTAGAAAAATATATTATAAATTATTATGATTATGTAAAAAATAATGAACAATTAATAAATGAATTATCTTTAATTTATTTATAATATTTATCTTTCTTTTTTTCTTTTTTCTTTTTTATTTTGTTCTTATGGATTTGTTTTAAGGTTTAAATCCTTTCAAATCCTTTAAATTAAAAATAAGGTGTTTTTAATGAAATTCAATAAATTAAATCAAAATTGTTTTTATTTAGAAATCGGAAATAAAGTAATACTTATAAGTTATGAAAGTATTATCGGATTAATTGAAAATAATATTTTATATATTTCTGAACATTATTTAAATTTTAGTAATACTACAAATAAACATATAAGTTTATTTAAACAAAATTTAAATTATGAAAATGAAATTATAATAAATAATGAACAATTATATAAATTAGTTAATGTTATTTAATTAATTTATTATTTTTTTATATTTTTTTCAAATAAAAAGGTGTGTAAAATGAACATTAAAATATTTTCTGAAATGTTTTTAATAATATTTATGATAGAAATAATATTATGTTTTATTTTTTAAAATATTTTTTCTTTCTTTCTTTTTATCGTATGGATTTGTATTTTAAAGGTTTAAATCCTTTCAAATCCTTTTTTAATTAAATCAAATAAAAATAAGGTGTAATTATGAAAAAAAATATTTATAGTAAGGAAATTTTAAATAAAAAAAGTTTTTTTGATAAAATAAATTATA